>Ga0222426_100046_pt1 | contig 258756 bp, 196 predicted proteins | sample 2B50Ametagenome_FD_180087 | JGI IMG/M metagenome (GOLD analysis project Ga0222426, IMG submission 180087) | Enriched microbial communities from leaf-cutter ant dump, University of Wisconsin, Madison, United States - 2B50A (version 2) | ecosystem: Environmental > Terrestrial > Nest > Insects...
TGCTACTGTGGGAAAAGGGGCTGTTTGGAAACCGTAGCTTCCGGGATTGCTTTGGTTAACAACGCTAAACAGGAAATCCAAAAAGGAGAGCTGACTAAATTAAATGAATTGCAACCCGATGAATTACAACATTTAACACCGACACATATTATTGAAGCGGCAAACAAGGGTGATCAATTTGCAATAAATCAGATTTCAAAACTAGGGACAAACCTAGGAAAAGCATTTGCATCTTTAATACAGCTACTCAATCCCGAATTGATCGTGTTGGGTGGAAAAATTGCAAAAGCAAATGAATTAATCACGATTCCGATACAACAAGCCATAAATTCCTATACCATGGCCATTTTGAAGGAACATTGTGACATAAAAGTGTCAAGTCTAAATCTCGACAGCAATACCGTGGGTCTGACAAATTATTTTATCACGAAGTACTTATCGGTTGAATTGCTTCATAAATCCAAAATCTAGAACTGCCCTGTACTCAACAAGACAAGAGTACAGGCTCTTTCTGTCTTAATACCGTGCTCCATAGCGAGCTGTTCCAATTCTGCATTCTCCGCACCAGGATTAAATATTATTCGTTTTGGCTTCGTCGCTAATATATAATCGTAATATTCTTTCTGATTAGGCTCACTAAGATACATTGTCACAGTATCAATATCCGTATAGATCTCACCTTTCTTTTCAATAGAAACTCCGGCGGCTTCCCCTCCACTCAAGCCAATATTGACGATAGCATGCCCATGTTTATGCAACATATTTGCAGCTTTATTCGAATAACGTGAAGGATTGGTACTAGCACCTAAAATCAATGTTTTTTTCATCCCTTTTTATATCTTTTGTGTTTACCTGTTGTATGCATACTCAGTGCATGTAGATTATCTTCTTTGCCTTCTCGTTACAATAGGATAAAGAAGATAATCTAAATTCTCAAAGTAGCATCGCCCAAAAATTACTCATCGATGATAAAATCACCATGGTTGCTATACGCATTTTTACGCAATACTGGCATTCCCATGATTTTATAAAGCTCGTCCAATTTGACCAAGCTTCCATTTGTCATATTAGAAAGTAAAACAATAACTATGTTTCTCTTTAAATCTCTTACATAAATATGTCTAAAACCGTGCCACCAACCTGTATGGTATACGATATGATCATTACCATGCTCAAACGTACGCCAACCATAACCATAGCTAAAAATTCCCTTTTTGGCATCCGGATATCCTCGGTATGCCGAATCCAATGTTGACTGCTTTAACAATCGTCCATCTCTCAAAGCAAGATCAAAACGATAAAGGTCACGCACTGTACTATAAATTCCTTTGTCACCAAGCGGTCCATCCTGAAAATTTTGCACGACCGATCTTCGCCATACCTTGTCATGCCCAATAACGTTAGTCGGAATTTTATCATACACTGCCTTAGAAAGTGCAGCTGTATTTGTCATTCCTGCAACATTAAATACGCTATCTTTCATATACGTAGCGTAATCTTGCTTTGATATCTTCTCAATAATGGCCCCTAAGACCATAAAGTTGGAGTTATTGTAAAAGAAACGCCCTCCTGGCGCACCATAGCGATTGGGTTTAAATTCAGTCAGCATTTTCATCACATCCTGATTCGTCATTCCTTTCTTACGATCAGGCCAATGTTCCTCGGAAAAATAAACATAATTAGGTAATCCCGAACGGTGTGTCAATAACATTTTTATGGTAATACCAGGATAAGGAAAATCCGGATAGAAGTCATTGATCGTTTGATCGAGACGTAACTTTCCTGCCTCTACTAACTTTAAAATTCCGACAGCTGTAAGCGGTTTAGAAACGGAAGCGAGTTCAAATTTGTCATCAATTTTTAGACTATCCCGTTTTAAGTAATTGGCCCAGCCGAATGTATTCTGATATAAGATTTTACCATCTTTCGCAACAAGAACATTCCCATTGAATGCAGCTTTTGAATGAAGATTTTTCATAAAAGCATCGATCTTCTGATCTGCATTATTTGGATTATAGACGAGCCTTGTGCTATCCACTTTTGCCTGCGCTATCGCTGCTTCCTTCTGTTTTTTCTCTTTTGAACTACAAGCCACTGTAGATACAAACAAAAGAGCGACCATTCCCTTTAAAAAAAATAATTTCACTATACTAAGTCTCCCGGATTTTTGTGTTTTCTGTATTGTATATCAATAAATACCCCCTATTTCCTGTGTCCTAAATAATATCAAATTATTGAAGCTCGTAATAGAAGGACCAGCATACTGATAATAATGCTAAAATGAAGATTTTAGTATAAAAAAACGAATTTTTCCCTACAATAATTGTTATTCATCGTATATGTTACCTTTTTTACGCACAGCGTCTCTTTCACTATAGCGTTGAACAACGTGTGCTTCCTTCAACCAAACGGATAACGATAGAAATTATCGGTAAAAAAAGCTTTCCTGTGGAATGAGCTTAATCAATTAAGGCCATAAAAAAAGCCACTTTATTACTAAAGTGGCTTTTAATTCCTCTATTAAAGGATTATGCTAATAATCTTACTGGATTTTCAACCAAAGATTTTAATGTTTGCAAAAATGCAGCTCCAGTTGCACCATCAACCACACGGTGATCACAACCCAAAGTCACTTTCATTACATTACCAGGAACTACAGCTCCGTTTTTAACTACAGGAACTGCTTGAATAGCACCAACAGAAAGAATAGCTCCATCTGGTGAATTGATAATGGATGTAAATTCATCAATTCCAAACATACCTAAGTTGGAAACTGTAAATGTAGATCCTTCCCAATCCGCAGGCTGTAATTTTTTAGCTTTCGCCTTTTGGGCGAAGTCTTTCACCTCTGCAGAGATATGTGACAATGATTTACCATCTGCAAAACGCACAACAGGAACTAATAAACCATCTTCAACAGCCATTGCAACACCAATGTTGGTATGCTCATTGAAACGGATTTTATCGCCTTGCCATGAAGAGTTTACAGCAGGATGTTTTTTCAAAGCAACAGCAACAGCTTTTACAACGATATCATTGAAAGAAACTTTTACTGGAGCGACCTCATTGATCTGCGCACGAGCAGCCATTGCATTGTCCATGTCAATTGATACAGTCAAATAGAAGTGTGGAGCTGTAAACAATGACTCTGCTAGACGACGCGCAATAGTTTTACGCATTTGGTTAACTGGTTTTTCAGTATAGCGCTCTTCACCAACAAATGTAGGCAAAGTGATTGCTTTTGCTTCTGTTGCAGGAGCAGCTGCAGCTTTTGTCTCCGCAGGTTGTGCAGCAACAGGAACAAACGATTCAACGTCTTTCTTCACAATACGGCCACCATCTGCAGAACCTTTGATATCACTTAAATTGATCCCTTTTTCTTGTGCAATTTTACGTGCTAAAGGAGAAGCTTTCACACGAGAATCATCGCTTGAAGACGATGCTACCGGTGCAGCGGTTACAGCAGCAGCTGAATCAGCTTTAGGAGCTTCAGCAGTTTCCGCCTTTGCAGGTGCAGATTTTTGATTTAACAAAGGTGTGATATCAGTTCCAGCAGGACCAACGATCGCGATGATGTCGTTTACCTTTGCAGCTTGTCCAGCTTCAAGACCAACATATAACAAGGTGCCATCAGCATAAGCTGTAACCTCCATAGTCGCTTTATCAGTTTCTACATCAGCAATAGCATCGTCAGATTTAATCGTATCACCAACTTTGAAGTTCCATTGCGCAATGACCCCCTCTTTCATGGTATCACTTAACAAAGGCATTGTAATAACAGTACATCCCAATTCTTCAGGAGTTACAGTATTAGCCGAAGATTCTGGACCAGAAACTTCTTCTGCTTTTTTTTCTTCAGTTTCTTCTGGTGCTTTTTCAGCAGCAGGTGCATCACCACTCAACAATGCTTGAAAATCTTCACCCGGTTCTCCTAAAACAGCAATAACAGCATCAATAGCTACTGCTTCGCCTTCTTTGGGACCAATATATAAAAGAGTTCCTTCTTGGTAAGACTCAAAGTCCATCGTAGCTTTATCTGTTTCAATCTCAGCTACTAAATCACCAGAATTTACTTTATCACCAACTTTTTTGTGCCATTTCGCGATGACCCCTTCGGTCATTGTATCGCTCATTTTCGGCATTCTTACTACTTCAGCCATTCTTTATTATATTATCAAGTTAAAGAGTATTAATCTAAAATAAATGGATAGTCTTGTTGTACATATACATCTTTGTACAATTCATCTGCAGTTGGATAAGGAGATTCCTCTGCAAATTTCACCGACTCCTCAACAACCTTTTTCACATCAGCCTCAACTTCTGCAAACCAAGCGTCATCTGCATAGTTGTTTTCTAAAATAGCATGTTTAGTCGACAACAATGGATCACGGTCTTTATACGCTTCTAGTTCTTCTTTCGTACGATATTTAGCTGGATCAGACATTGAGTGTCCTTTGTAACGGTATGTACGAATTTCTAGGAATGTTGGACCTTCACCTGCACGAGCACGTTGAACAGCTTCGTCCATCGCATTGTGTACAGCAACAACATCCATTCCATCAACCGGAGCAGAAGGCATATCGAAACCTAAGCCCATTTTGTAAATATCCTGCATGTTCGTTGTACGTTGTACAGAAGTACCCATTGCATAACCGTTGTTTTCACACACGAAGATAACAGGGAGTTTCCACAACATCGCCATGTTCAATGTCTCATTGAATGCACCTTGACGCACAGCTCCATCACCCATATAACAGATATTTACATTATCTGTACCAAGATATTTCTCGGCAAATGCGATACCAGCACCTAAAGGAATCTGACCACCAACAATACCATGGCCACCCATGAATTTGTGTTCTTTGGAGAAGAAGTGCATAGAACCTCCCTTACCTTTTGAACAACCCGTGATCTTTCCATATAATTCAGCCATACAAGCATTTGCAGAAACGCCTTTAGCCAAAGCGTGGGCGTGATCACGATAAGCAGTGATTAAAGAATCTTCCGGTTTGATTACTGACATCGTTCCAGCGACTACAGCCTCTTGTCCTATGTACAAGTGACAGAAACCACGAATCTTTTGCTGTCCGTAAAGTTGACCTGCTTTTTCTTCAAACTTACGCATAAGTAACATAGACTTATACCACTCCAAATATGTCTCTTTTGTTATAGGTGTTGAACTCATTTCAAAGTTTTGATTTTCTTACTATTCTAGACTACAAATCTAATAATTTTGGACGAATTTCCTTGCCCAAAAATCAATTTTATTTATACTTTAAGACACTTCTAAGACATTTGATTTAAAGTATATAGCATTTGATTACAAATAAATGAACGGCACAATCAAATAAATCAAAAACTTATGAAAATAAAAAAGCCAAAGGACTTAATAATCATTTGGCTTAATCTATTTTATGCAAACTGTTTGCTATCGAAGTTTTTGTATCAGCTCACTTTCAGTTACCTTTACCTGTTCCCCGCTTTCCATGTCCTTTAAAGACAATTGCCCTGAAGTAGCCTCTTCGTCACCCACTAATAATACGTAGGGGATTCCTTTCCCATCCGCATAACCCATTTGTTTCTTCAATTTTACAGGAGAAGCATAGAGTTCCGAAGCGATATTTTCCTTCCGAAGCTTATTGAGTAAATTCAGGGTATAACTTTCCAGTTGCTTATCAAAATTTATAATCAGGAGTTTGGTAGAATCAGCCTTACCGATAGGAAATAAGTCCAGCTCTTCCAACACATCATAGATACGATCCGCACCAAAGGAAACACCGACTCCGGTCAGCCCCTTCAGCCCAAACATACCTGTAAGATCATCGTAGCGACCACCGCCACCGATACTTCCCATGGCAACCTCATTCGTCTTGACCTCAAAAATACAACCTGTATAATAATTGAGACCTCGAGCCAATGTAATATCCAGATCTATGATTTGATTAAGCAATTTTTCTTCAGCACCTAATTTGCCGACATAGTCAAACACTTCCTCAATCTCAGCGATACCATTTAAACCGACAGCAGAAGTTGCTAAAATAGTTTTTAAGGAAGACAGTTTCTCATCATTCGAGCCTTCCAATAAAATTATAGGTTTCAAAATGGCAAGATCTGCTTCTGTGAAACCTCTTTCCAACAACTCTTTGTTGACACCTTCCAACCCGATTTTATCCAATTTATCGATCGCGACGGTCATATCCACAATCAGTTCAGGTTTTCCGATGATTTCAGCAATACCTGAAAGAATTTTCCGGTTGTTGATTTTGATATTAAAATCTTTCAGTCCAAAACGTTCGAAGGCTTCTTGATAAATCAAAATAAACTCAGCTTCATTCAATAAACTTTCTGACCCGACCACGTCGACATCACATTGATAAAATTCACGGTATCTTCCGCGTTGCGGACGATCTGCACGCCACACAGGTTGTACCTGAAAACGCTTAAATGGTAAGGTAATATCATTTTGGTGCATCACAACATAGCGTGCAAACGGCACCGTAAGATCATATCTTAATGCTTTCTCTGATATATGAGGAATGAGTTTATTGGAGTTTTTATCATGAAGCAGGTTATCTGGCGTTTTCGCCAAGTAATCACCCGAATTAAGAATCTTAAAGATCAATTTATCACCCTCGTCACCGTATTTACCGGTAAGGGTTGTCAAATTTTCAAATGAAGGGGTCTGTATTTCATTATAGCCATATTTTCTGAATACCGTTTTCAGTGTATCGAAAATATAGTTACGTTTGATCATTTCGGAAGGTGAAAAATCACGCGTTCCTTTTGCCAAAGAAGGTTTTACTACTGCCATATTTGGCAAAGTTAATAAAATCCTTTATTCTACTTCTAGAATTTTAAGGAATTCACAGGCTTTTTCGGCTGCAGATTTCTCTGCAGATTTCTTATTAAAATCACGGCCAAGTCCACAAACAATGCCATCAACGACCGCTTCAATACTAAACATTTTAGAAGACTCCCCTTCCGGATTGTCTGTTTGCCGAAATACGATCTCTTTGCCCGTATGTTGACACCACTCAATCAACCGACTCTTAAAGTTTGTTTCCGTCTGTTCCAATAGATGAATATCGACGTGCGGTTTAATAATTCGATTCAACAAAAAGCTCTTTGTAAAAACATAGCCCCTATCCAGATAGACCGCCCCTACCAATGCCTCAAAAGCATCTCCCAATAAGGATCCCTGCTTATTCGGAAAACTGATCATTCGTGCATCAAACTGAATAAGCTCATTAAAACCTAACTTTCTGGAAAGCTGATTTAGGTTTGCTCTACTGACAATTTTTGAGCGCATTTCAGTCAGGAACCCTTCATCTTTATAAGGATACTTCTTAAATAACAGCTCAGCCACAACCGAACCCAAAACAGCATCACCCAAGAATTCTAAACGTTCGTTGCTATTCTTTGCGCCCTCTTTAATTGTAACGGCGACAGACTTGTGTCTAAAAGCCATCTTGTACAGATGTACATTTCCGGGGACAAATCCAAGCAGGTTTTTTAGTTTTCTAACGTATTCCCGATCTGGCGAAAAATATAATTTATATATCCTTGCAAAAGGCATCTCTTCTAAAAATAAGGCGACAAGTCCTAGTTAAAGAACCTGTCGCTAGCTCATATTATCAAACCATGTTTGAAGGATCAAACATTAAGCTTTATATTTTTTCACAATAACAGTAGCATTGTGGCCACCGAAACCGAATGTGTTGCTCAACGCCGCATTAACTATACGTTTTTGCGCTTTGTTGAATGTAAAATTCAAGTTATTATCAATTTCCGGATCGTCTGTAAAGTGATTGATTGTCGGAGGGACAATATCATTTTGAACAGCCAATATAGAAGCGATAGTTTCTATAGCTCCTGCAGCACCCAAAAGGTGCCCTGTCATTGATTTAGTTGAACTGATATTCAATTTATAGGCGTGTTCACCAAATAGGTCAACAATAGCCTTCGTTTCACTAATATCACCGACCGGTGTAGAAGTCCCATGAACATTGATATAATCAATATCTGAAAAATCCATCTCTGCATCATTTACAGCCATTGTCATAGCCAGTTTTGCGCCCAATCCTTCAGGATGCGATGCTGTAATATGATGTGCATCAGCACTCATTCCACCCCCTGCAATCTCTGCATAGATTTTTGCGCCACGTGCTAAGGCATGCTCCAAACTCTCTAAGATCAAGGCACCTGAACCCTCTCCCGAAACAAAACCATCTCTATCTTTATCAAAAGGACGTGAGGCTGTTTTAGGGTCGTCATTTCTGGTTGACAAAGCATGCATAGCATTGAACCCACCAATTCCGGCTTCATTGACTGTAGCTTCTGATCCACCCGTAACAATCACATCAGCTTTGCCCATACGAATATAGTTAAAAGCATCTATCATTGCATTGGTAGCCGAGGCACAAGCCGATACGGCAGAAAAGTTAGGGCCACGAAGACCATGACGCATTGAAATATGTCCTGGAGCAATATCAACGAGCATCTTAGGAATGAAGAAAGGATTGAAACGAGGTGTTCCATCTCCCTTTGCAAAGTTTGCAACTTCTTCAGTGAAAGTTGTTAACCCCCCTATTCCTGAGCCCCAAATTACTCCGATACGATTTGTATCTAATTTTTCAAAATCTAAGCCAGCATCTTTAATTGCCTCATCTGTTGACGCAATTGCATACTGGACAAAAGGATCGACTTTACGAGCTTCCTTACGATCCATAAATTCATGCGGATCAAACCCCTTTACCTCACATGCAAACTGAGTCTTGAATTTTGACGCATCAAAATGCGTAATAGGAGCAGCTCCGCTTACACCATTTATTAACGCCTCCCAGTAAGCTGAGACGGTATTTCCAATTGGTGTAAGGGCGCCTAATCCTGTTACTACTACTCTTTTAAGCTCCATTTATTACGATTAGCCTAATTAAATTAGTTAGTTAACGTTTTTTTCTAAATAAGCGATTGCTTGACCAACAGTACCAATAGTCTCTGCTTGATCATCAGGAATAGCAACGTTGAATTCTTTTTCAAACTCCATGATCAACTCAACAGTGTCAAGTGAATCAGCACCTAAATCATTAGTGAATGAAGCTTCTGGTGTTACTTCGTTTTCGTCAACACCTAATTTTTCAACGATAATTGCTTTTACTCTTGAAGCGATATCTGACATGATTTTATAGTTTAATTGTTTAATAAATCTGTGCAAAGAAAAATAAATTTCATCAAAATTCAAACCTAAATTGATATTTAGATGAAAGTCACCACGTTAGGCGACCGAACTTATTCGCGTCTTATACTAGCTAACCCACTCTATATTAACTTAGTTCAAGTATAACAAAAAATATTTTGTATTCCAAACGCTCAGCTAATTAACTCAAATTTTACACAAAAAGTATATTCCAACCTTAAATTTATTAGTACCTTCGTTAGCAGAGGAGCATATATTTAAGCATTAAAGTGGTCAATAAGTTAGTAGCAAGATTAGATATGGATATGGACGAAGAGTTGGATTTTACCCTACTCGCCATCACCTGTTCTCTGAAAGATTACCGACTCTGCCATTTTATCAACAAGGAGACTAATCTGAATTTTTCCAGAGGAAAAGAAAGTAAATACGACCATGATGGTCGACAAAAAAACAAACCCGAAGAAGAACTTGAATATCATATTATCTTTGACACAAAGAAAAAAATAAGCTACCACTTCACTGCTTTTCATTACCTTATCCCCGATGCCGATACGGAATATTTTCTTATCAACAATAAGAGCATCGAAGGAACTTATTTAATTCCCGAAAACCCCCACTTTGATTTTTTTATCATTATCAAAAACTACATCTGTGAGGATGACGTGGAACATATTATCAAAAGGATCAGCAAATTACCTGAAGTCGTCATTGCAAAAGAAATATCGCCAAAAATATTGAAATCTAAAGAAAATCTCATATTTTAGCAAACTGTAGGTTAGTGTAGCAAATACACCCCAGTTTAGATCTAAATTAATTCGATTTAGTTTTGACAAAACACAACAATATAGTTAGCTATTTGTTGTGATTAATGAAGAACATTTAAAATACAAAATAACAGATGGAAAAAGTTCAAAAAAGGACTAAAATTGTCGCAACATTAGGCCCTGCCTCGGCAGACAAACAAGTTTTGACCAACATGATTGCCAAAGGGGTTGATGTGTGCCGGTTGAATTTCTCTCATGGCAGCCAGGAAGATCACCTTAAGGTAATCGAAACTATAAATGCAATAAATAATGAAACAGGATTCAATGTTGCCATCTTAGCCGATTTACAAGGTCCAAAAATTAGGATCGGAAAAATGAAAGAAGGTGGCGCTATTCTCGTGAATGGTTCAAAAGTTGAAATCACAACACACGAACTTATCGGAGACGAAAACAGAATCTACATTACATACGAAAACTTTCCAAACGATGTTGAAGCCAACGAAATCATTTTACTTGATGACGGAAAACTTCAACTTCGTGTTTTAGAGACCAATCATAAAGACACTGTTACCTGTGAAGTTGTACACGGAGGTGTCCTTACTTCACGTAAAGGCGTTAACTTACCAAATACTAAAGTATCGATCCCTTCGTTGACCGAAGAAGATTTAGACAACTTGAATTTTGCCTTGGATCATGGTGCAGACTGGATCGCTATGTCTTTCGTCCGTTCGGCAGAAGATATTTTTCAATGTAAAAAAATCATTGAGGCAAAAGGAAGCCATGCACGTGTAATCGCAAAAGTTGAAAAACCAGAAGCGATTGAAAATATTGATGCAATTATCGAAGCTACAGATGCTGTTATGGTTGCTCGTGGAGATTTGGGTGTTGAGCTTCCAATGGAAGAAGTACCAGGACTTCAAAAGATCATCGTACAGAAATGTAGAGATCTTTCAAAACCAGTGATCATTGCGACACAGATGTTGGAAAGTATGATCACTACACCACGTCCTACACGTGCTGAAGTAAATGACGTAGCCAACTCCGTATTGGATGGAGCGGATGCTGTGATGTTAAGTGGCGAGACTTCAGTCGGTGAATTCCCTGAAATCGTTATCGAAACAATGAGCAAAATCATTATCCACGTGGAACAAACTTCTTATCCTTATTATAATGAGAAAGTTAGTGAAATCCACGACGGAACACTTATTCCGGATGCGATTTGCGCTTCTTCGGTTTACCTTGCTCAAAAAACAAATGCATCTGCAATTGCGGTATTGACATCATCTGGTGCAACAGCGTTTGAAATTACAAGTTATAGACCAAATGTAGATATCTTAGTTTTCACAGGAACACAAAAATTACTGAAACAACTCAGCCTACTTTGGGGAGTAAAAACTTTTATCTACGACAAGTTCGAAAGCACGGATGGATCTATCCATGATGTTAACAAATTTATTGTAAAAAATAACTACGTTAAACCTGGATCTATCATTATCAATACAGCTTCGACACCGTTAATCGAAAAAGGTAAAACAAATACAATCCGTGTTTCCCAGCTATAATGGATAATAAGGATTAAAGCAAAAAAAATAGCGTTCTATCTAGAACGCTATTTTTTTTGCTTGTTTGGATACAAGGAGTCGATTTTTAATTTAAAGTCCTTCACCTTTAGCGAATCATTCAAGCGCCTAAACGGAAGATTGTTTTCTTTCTCATCACCTTTGGGCATTTTTTCCGTTCCTGGCATTGGGGCTAGACCGTCCACACGATTTGGCTTCTTAATGGGCATATTGTACTTCTCATTAGAAGAATCCAATTTTAGGACGGGCATCTTTGCTTCCTTTTCCTCTATCAAAGGAATCTGCGGCTTTACCTTCACCTGCCCCAAAGCAATTGTTCCTATGGAAGATAATACCAATAATAATACATAACTTTTCATCTCTATATAGTTGTTAAGAGTATCTGCACTCAATTGCACCAATGAACACGTTATACTCGGCTTATTCACTTCTATAGCTGCCAGAATTAACCGTGTAGATTTAATTTATCAATAGGCCAATTCAGCACATAATTTATTTCTATTCACTAATTTACAAACAACAGCACCTATATTTAAACAGATTGCTGTTAAACATTGTTAAAACAGCTTCAAAACACATTAGCATCTTTATATTTGTAACAATTTAAGAAAATATGAGCTACCGGACCTTAAATGGCCACTCACATGGTATAAGGGATGGATACGCAAAAGGCAAATAAACTGAGTACTATAAACTTTGTGATATATTCAAAATACATTTATTTAACACCCAACCCTAATGAAGAAAAATAGCATTGTATTAATCATTGGACTGATGTCTCTAGCTCTAATTGGGGTATTGGCTATGCAATTCTATTTTCTGAGAGATTCATATCGTCAAAAATCCCAATTATTTGATGAGTCCGTCAATGCTGCGATTACAGCTGTTGCCGGAAAGCTTGAACGACGGGAGGTGGTCGACTTTGCTAAAGTTCAACAGGAACGTAACATTGAAAAATCCAAGCAGGAACAGGCCAAACAACGTCTGTTGGCCGAGCAACTCGAAATACAGTATAGAATTGAAGAATTAAAAAACAAACAACATGTTGTTTTCTCAAACTTCAAAGAGCAAGAAGACCAATTGCGTGCTTTATATCCAAATGTAATTGAAATCAAAAATTCTTTTTACGAAACATACATCAAAAGACCTGAGTACCAGAAATTTATCAAATTTTCTGTTTCAAATGAGCTTACCGACGATAATCTGGTGCAAGCTTTTATCATGTTAAATGCATCAAAGGTAGATGATCAGATTAGTGGAAAAGACGATAGCACACGGTTTGTTATCCCCCTAATGGACCCACTGGTGAATCAACAGACAAAATTCAGGGTAGCCACATTACCACCGAGAGAGAATGCGAAACTTGCAAAAACAATTTCTGATTTGGAAAAAAGATTGGATATCCTCAACAGAAAAAACGCTTGGAGTGGTTTTAATGTATACGATTCCGTTGCCATGCTGGGAGGCAAAAAAGCAGACTACATCGAAGATGTTGCTATTGGAATGGAGCTGGCTAAACGTCCGTTAAAAGATCGATTGAATGTTATCATTGTCCAAGAACTTATCAAAGAAGAGTTGGCTCAACGCGACATTAAAGCTCCTTTTAATATTGAAATATGGAGTACAAACAATATATTACTAAATAATATTTTAAACGAAGCCGCTTTAAATAACCCGACAAATACAACAAAATACTCGACCGCACTTTTTAAAGGTGATATCGGCGCTGCGCCAGGGAAATTAACAATCTATTTCCCCAATAAAAAGGCGATAATCGCAGATAATATGGGCTATCTGTTACTACCAATGCTGGCACTACTTTTCTTGTTAGTGGGTTGTTTTGCTTATACACTGATTATCATCTTCAGACAAAAGAAAGTTTCGGAAATGAAAACAGATTTCATCAACAACATGACGCATGAGTTTAAAACACCTGTTGCAACAATTATGATTGCCAGTGAGTCACTTAAAGATCCAGACATCAATGCCGACCATAAACGCGTTCAGAAATTGGCTAATATCATCTACGATGAGAATGTTAGACTCGGAAATCATATTGAACGTGTGCTTGACCTAGCCCGATTGGAAAAGGAAACATTAAAGTTAGACCAGGTGGATGTGCATATTAATGATCTTGTTTCAGCAGTTACCGACAGTATGCAGTTAAGGATGCAAAATATCGGCGGAAAATTTTCCATAGATCTAGCGGCGGCGAAAGATGTTGTTGTTGGTGATGAGTTACATTTTTCGAATGTATTTTACAATTTATTGGATAATGCCATCAAGTACAGCAAAGGAGATTTACATGTCAACATCAATTCAAAAAATGTCGGTGATACCATTGTCGTCACCATTGCCGACAACGGTATTGGGATGAGCCGGGATCACCTGCAAAAGATTTTCGACCAGTTCTACCGTATTCCAACTGGAAATGTTCATAATGTCAAAGGATTTGGTCTTGGCTTAAGTTATGTACAGGACATCCTGAGAAGGCTGAACGGAAAAATTACAGTTAAAAGTGAAAAAGATAAGGGCACGACCTTTGAAGTAATTTTGCCTATTAAAAAATAAAACGTTCCTTTTTTGTATATTTCCTCTTTAAAAAATTTCAAAGGTTGAGGAAAGCTGATTTATCAGCATCAAGGGACATTGGTGAAAATTAATATAATCATTATGCAAAAGATATTATTAGCAGAAGATGATCCTAATTTGGGGGATCTTTTAAAAGACTATCTCGAATTAAAGGGAAAATTTGACGTCACATTATGCACGGATGGAGATGAAGCGATTTCTCAATTCAAAAAAAATAACTACGACCTCTGTATTTTCGATGTCATGATGCCAAAAAAGGACGGATTTACAGTTGGACGTGAAATCAGAAAAACAAACAACACTGTTCCTATTATCTTTGCCACAGCAAAGGGGATGATGGAAGATAAAACCGAAGCCTTTGAATTAGGGGGAGATGATTATATCACAAAGCCTTTTCGAGTGGAGGAATTATTGCTCCGCATCAATGCTTTACTGAAGCGCAGTGTTCGAGACAAAGAAGAGGAAGTGGTTGCTGATAAATTTGAAATTGGCGATTATTTCTTTGATTATACAAGTCAGCAAATTTCTTACAAAGGACAGATGCAAAAACTATCCACCAAAGAAGCGGAACTACTGCGCTTGCTTTGTTTAAAGAAAAATGATGTGCTGACCCGAGAAGAAGCTTTATTAAAAATATGGCATGATGACAACTACTTTACGGGTAGAAGTATGGATGTATTTCTCAGTAAACTTCGTAAATATCTAAAAGAAGATAGTAAAGTTGAAATTGTCAATGTGCACGGAAAAGGTTACAAACTTTTGGTGAGCTAAAAAAATGGGGAATGAGAAACAGTCATTCCCCATTTTTTATGCTACACAGCGTATTGAAACATGGCATACACTAAATCATGGATGAAAAGAAAAGAACAAAACAATTTTATTCTTAGTAGAATATAAAAAATTGATGCACTTTTATAAAAAATTTGCATTTCAAAAAGAAATGTTCTAACTTAGCGTCGCTTATAGAGAAAGGCAGAGGGAATAGACCCGATGAAGCCTTAGCAACCTGTCCCTTGACAAGGTGCTAAATTCTACCCTACTTGATATGGGAATGATAAGCCGAAGTCACCGAATTCTAGTGTGTCCTTCTCTCTCTAGCAAGAAATATAGTTGAAAAAGAAATATTAAAAACATTCATTATGTTATTGACTAACAATTTAGGTTACCCTCGTGTGGGCGCGTTCCGCGAATTGAAAAAAGCCAATGAGGCCTATTGGGCTAAAAAATCTTCTGTTGAGGAATTATTGGACACAGCAAAAAAAATTCGTGAAGGCAATTGGAAAACACAAAAAGATGCTGGAATAGATTTGATCCCTTCCAATGATTTCTCTTTTTACGATCAAGTATTGGATTTAACCCTTACTGTTGGTGCAATTCCTGCTCGTTACCATTCTTTATTGAATAAAGTAGACAACAATTACAGCTTAGATTTATATTTTGCCATGGCGCGTGGTTTCCAACAAGAAGGAATCGACGTGACAGCAATGGAAATGACCAAGTGGTTGGATACCAACTACCACTATATGGTGCCAGAATTTACAAAAGATCAAGAATTCAAATTGACGTCCGAAAAGTTCTTAAATGAATATAACGAAGCAAAATCATTGGGCATCGATACTAAACCAGTTCTATTAGGTCCTATCACTTACCTTTTGATCGGTAAAGAAAAAGAAGCTGGCTTCGACCGCATCGATTTATTGGATAAACTTGTTCCAGTATATGAGCAAATATTAGCTAAACTAGCTGAGGCCGGTGCGCAATATGTTCAGATTGACGAGCCTTTCTTAGCATTGGATTTAGATGCTAAAGTAAAAGCTTTATATCAACCCACTTTCGAAAAATTAGCTGCAGCAGCAAAAAATATCAAATTAATCGCGACGACTTACTTCGAAGCTTTAAAAGATAACGAAGATATCGCAGTTAACCTACCTATCCATGCTTTACATTTGGATTTGGTACGCGGTGAAAACCAATTGGATACGGTACTAGCTAAAGTTCCTGCTTCATTAACATTATCTTTGGGTATTGTTGAAGGCCGTAACATCTGGAAAAATGATTACGAAAAATCATTGGTTAAAATCAAACAAGCTGTTGATGCATTAGGAAAAGACCGTGTATGGGTAGCTCCTTCTTCATCATTGTTGCACGTTCCTTTTGACTTAGACAATGAACACAATGAGCAATCGCTACCAGCTGAAGTAAAAAACTGGTTAGCATTTGCTAAACAAAAATTAGCTGAGGTAAAAGACTTAGCCGTATTAGCAGAAGGTGAAGTTGATGCTGAAACAGCAAAACGCTTCGAAGCCAACAAAGCTGCGGCTGAAAGCCGTCGTACTTCTCCACTGATCCACAAACCAGAGGTTAAAACACGTACAAGCAATATCACTGATGACGATGCGAAACGTACTTCAGCATTTGCTGACCGTAAAGCAGCGCAACAAGCGAAGTTCAACTTGCCAGCATTCCCTACCACAACTATTGGTTCATTCCCACAAACGAAAGATGTTCGTAAATGGAGAGCAGACCTGAAAAAAGGTGCTATCACGCAGGCAGAGTACGATAAAGCAATCGCAGAAGAAACTGAAAACACAATCCGTCTTCAAGAGCAATTGGATATCGACGTATTAGTACACGGCGAATTCGAACGTAACGACATGGTTGAATACTTCGGTGAACAATTGGCTGGTTACGCTTTCACACAAAACGGCTGGGTACAATCTTACGGTTCACGTTGTGTAAAACCTCCGATTATCTATGGTGATGTATACCGTCCTGAAGATATGACTGTCCGTTGGTCTTCATACGCTCAATCATTGACTAACCGTCCGGTTAAAGGTATGTTGACTGGTCCGGTTACCATCTTACAATGGTCTTTCGTACGTAATGACCAACCGCGTTCAACAACGACTTACCAAATTGCATTGGCGATCTTAGACGAAGTACAAGCGTTGGAAAAAGCAGGTATCAAAATCATACAAATCGATGAACCAGCAATCCGTGAAGGATTACCGCTACGTAAAGCTGATCAAAAAGATTACTTGAACTGGGCAGTACGTGCTTTCCGTGTTTCTTCATCAAATGTAGAAGACGATACACAGATTCACACACACATGTGTTACTCTGAGTTCAATAATGTAATCGAAGATATCGCTGCAATGGATGCTGACGTCATCACGATTGAGACTTCACGTTCTCAAATGAAATTGTTGAATGCTTTCGCTGGTGATTTCAAATATCCAAACGATATTGGTCCAGGTGTTTATGACATTCACTCACCACGTGTTCCAAGCAAAGATGAGATGGTAGATCTATTGCGTAAAGCAAAAGCAGTAGTTCCAGCAGAACAACTTTGGGTTAACCCTGACTGTGGTTTGAAAACTCGTGCTTGGCCAGAAACCAAAGCGGCTTTAGAGTCGATGGTTGAGGCTGCGAAAATCTTAAGAGCAGAATAATTCTTAAACTATATTGATAAAGCCCTAGATGAAATTTCATCTAGGGCTTCTTTATTGGACCTTGGTTCGAAACAAAAACCGTCATTCGGATAATGTGATACTATTTTCGAGTGTTCTTCCTTTCTTTCTTGTTTTCCTTTTCTTTCCCGTTCTTAATTTCCTGTTTCCCCTTAATCCGATCTTCAATCGACTTCAGGCTTGACGAAAAATCAAGATCAACATTCTCAAGTTGTGCCATTTTTAACGCCTTCAATGCCTTTTTGTATTTTCTCAATTTTTCAAATAAAAGAGCTTTCTTGATCCATATCCCTGTCAAGGGCATAGCCGGAAGTGTCAAAGCAAATTTAATCGTCTTTTTTGCAGCTTCATACTCCCCCATATCAATCAGTGTCTGAATGAAATAAGGATATACCTCCAATGCCTGCACATTATGCACCAAAGCTTCCTGGAAATACCTTTTTGCCTGTTCATAGTCCAATAGCTGTTCGGCATGAACTCTTCCCATCAAACACAGCGCCATTGTATTGGATTCATCATAAGACAGCGCATAGGATAAGGATTCCATGGTCTCCTCCAAATACATAGGATAGTTATCCAGTGCCTGAAGGACATATTTATTTACTGAATTCATAAAATTTTCTAAAACATAACATTCATATCCAGCTTTCACAATCAACTTGAAATTAACTGGATTTCTAAAACTCCATAATAAGCTAAGCATATTGGAACCGTGGGCCACCATTTAGAGAGCCAATTTTTAGCCAATATCAACGTAGGTTACTTAACGTATTAAGAAAGAAGATTAGGAAAGGGCCGTATTCCGAAGAATATTCCCGAGAATCTTCTCTGTGGACGAAGCGGGATTTTCTAATATTGCAAACATATTCTTCCGTTTTTATTAATTACTCTGTTAAATTGCAAAGATTCAAAATATTTACCAAATTCCCAAAAACTTTTGATTATTAATCTGTTATATCTTAAAGCACGATATTGGCATATTATTGTCGCATCAATTTTGCTGAAATTCAATGACTATTTTCCCATCTTTAGACTATGGAAAGTCAATCAGCTAATCAATTAATCAAACTATCAAGAAAACGTAAGGGACTAACGCAGCAGGAACTCGCCGATCAGGCGGGTGTATCGCTAAGAACAGTGCAACGCATCGAAAAAGGCACTGAAGAAATCAGCGGATTTAGTCTCAAACAGATCAGTCAAATCTTAGAAATACCTTTAGAACAACTCATTATGCCAAATGTAAATCAAATCAGTATCGACAACAATCAAACAGGAAGTATTAAAGCGCTATATTTAGCATCGCTCACCTTTTTGGTCAATCCATTATTAGGATTATTGGTCCCAGCGATTATGGGCTATACGAAGCAAAATAAAGACGCCTTATACAGTAAGCACCTAAAAAAAATAATTGTAATACATGCTGTTGGACTATTTTTTCTCGGAAGTTTCATAGGCTATATTATTATTGCAGATTTTTTTAAGATTTCACTACCGCCTTTTTTAAGCGATATATTCAATAGCGCCTATTTTTTACTCATCCCAGTATGCTACTACATATTGATTCTTACCTTCACTATTTTTAATTATATCACAATAAGGAAGGCCAAGCTCAGTGCTGCAAACTAAACCAATACAAATGAATTTATTGCATTCAAAATCATAGCGGTTTCTTTTGAACGATCAATACCCAATCATTCTCCAGCAACAGATAGCCTGTTTCATAAATAAAGTTATAGGTCTGTCCCTTGTTATTGGAAAAAGTATGTGTATGGAACTTAAAATCAAATCCCAACCGCTTTAACTTTTCCCGCTGTATCTTGACCATACCCTCCCCACTCAACGCTTCCAATAAAATACGGCGGTTTTTTCGTAGGATATTATTCACATTGCGCACCATATTGGTCTGGTCGCTATTTAATTTATTGTTATAGGCGTTCCGGCAAGCATCATCACAAAATCGCTTGTCAGAACGACCATATATACCCTTGCCACATTCAAGGCAGACTTTCTCGACAGAACTCATAACAGAAGATTAAACGACAACAAACGGTTACAATCGACTATAATCGAATACAAATGGTAAATAGACGACTATAGTCTTTTCCCCGCCCCACCTTTGCTTAAGATCATTTGGTATCAATAGCCAATGACCGTCAACTAAAATAAGAATTATTAAAAACATTTAAAAATTAGACGCATGAGCACATTACGCAACAAAGTACAATTGGTTGGTCATTTAGGAAACGACCCATTAATCAAAACAACTTCCACCGGCACAAATTATTCCGTATTACGTCTCGCCACCAATGATCTCTTCAAGAACAAAGCTGGCGAGTGGGTTGAAGAAGTTCAATGGCATACACTCGTGGTTTGGGGTAATCAAAACAATACCATTGAAAAGAAATGCCAACGTGGGACCAAACTCATGGTTGAGGGCAAACTCACCTATCGTAATTATGAGAATGCAGATGGGGTAAAACAATATGTCACAGAAATTAAAGTAGATAATTTCTTGGTTTTATCAGAGTCAAACGGTGCCAAAGAAGACAGCCCAACACTTCCGGATGAAACTGAAGATGACCTCCCCTTCTAGTAGGGTCGACGAGGTAGATTTTTCAAGCCTCTACCTCGTCGATTGTTCCTAACTTATTTTGTTAGGCTTGCTGTCAACTCTCTTCCTAGATTCTCAGCATAATCCTTCCATAATTTGGCATCTTCCGGTGTAAACTTAGAAACAGCTTCAGTTTCTTTGGTCGCCCATTCCTGTCGCTTGGACGCAAGCTCCTTAAGCTTAACAACATCGCCACTTTTAGCAACAGCGATAAATTCCTTAATATATTTTGTGTAATCCTCCGCCAATTTTTGTGTCTCAACAGAACTAAATTTAGGTATTGGCACTTCGCCACCTCTATTTTCCAACAGCGTTTTGGCCGTATCTTTTTTTATCTCAATAGCGGCAGTCGTATCTTTTACTTCGACTTTTTTAGTCGTGGAATTATTACAGGAAATAACAAAAAATCCAGCAATTAATGCTAATAAGGTTACTTTCTTCATCTATTTAAATTTAGTTTTTTATCCATGGTAATTTAGCCGTTTATGCATGTTGTACTGAAACTAAATAAATCACACTACTTTTAGTGGATCGACAAGTTCATCATTATCTATCTTACTTATAACATTACCGATTTATAACATTACCATCCTTGAGATTTATTCTTACCAATAAAAACCAACTCGCTATTGATGATACATTATCGTACTATCCAGGTGTTGGCTCCTGATCTTGGATCGGATCCTGCACAAATTTCCATTTTTATTGTGAGATCACAGCTTAGAATAAGCTCTCATGAACCAAAGACGTGAATCAACAGCGCAAAAGTTTTACTTCATTATCGAACTAATTTAATTACAATGCCCGACTTCACAAAATTTTTTGTGAGCATTCACATCTGCAGACCTGATTTAGTAGTCTTCTTTTCTTGCTGGACAGTCAGCATCAGATCAATTTCAAAGCCGCTTTTAGCAGGGGTATTACAAGGGGTTAACAGGGGGTTAACAGGGGTATAGCAGGGGTAAATCCCTGCAAACCCCTTGTTAACCCCCGGTAAGTATAGTACAATAACACCATTAACCTAGAATATGGTAACAATATGTAAATACGCTCGATACCGGCGGTACCAAATAAACAGCAGGGAAAAGTTCCACGCAATTAGATTCGCTCAAACTTGGCATACAATTTCCAGAAATATGCTTTCTCTCCCAAAGTGAAATCAACCTTCTTCCAGACATTTAAGGCTAAACTAATCTCTTTTTCCTGCAAACTGTATTTTCCAATAAAGAACTCTTCCTCGGAAAAATACAAACCAAAGGCCTTATCCAAAGTATGTAAGCTCTGAACATCAACTTCTTCAAAAAACAAAATGGATTGAGGGCTAGCCAAAAAATCGCTCGGTACCGGAATAGCGTCAGCATATTCGATTGCGATGAGACGGTTCCTACTTTGCAAAGGAAATTCAATTATTGGAAGCTCATCTAATTTCGAAAAATGAGTACTCGCTTCAAAAATAGCATCCCGTTCCAGCAGCGGGATTTGTAACAATCTTTTACGTCCAATAATAGAAACATTTGGCTCAAAATAATCATTGAAATTAAGAATTTCATTGACAGATAGATTTTTTTCAATAAGATGCTGCACAGGAATGCCAAAATAATTTGCAATCTTAAGAACAATCTCAATTTTTGGCTCCGCACGCATTTCTTCGTAAGACGAAATATTACCTCTAGTAAGATTAAAAACATCCCCAAATGCCTGTTGGCTCATTCCTTTCACTTTTCTTAATTTCTTAATATTGTTCCCTACGTTACTCATTTTAAAAAAAATTGAATTTTTATTGCAAAATATTTTTGCATTTTTATTACCTTTATGCAAAGAATATGTGCAATATATAAAAAACTTGATTATGTACTTCTCAAAAATTGAAAATTATATCGCCAACATCGGTTACACCATTACCCATAAGGATACAAAAGAAGGAATCTTTGTCATCGAAAATGAAGACGACGGAATTCGTAACCTCATTGTAGGCATTGCCCAACCCATCTTGATTTTTGAGCAATACCTTTTTACAATCAGCAATGACAGCATGGATATGTTCAAATCACTATTGATAAAAAATAGAGATATTATCCACGGCGGATTTGCGTTAACGGAAGATGGTACCAAAGTTATATTTCGGTATACATTACAAATACATAATCTCGACCAGAACGAATTTGATGCAGCCATCAACTCGCTGAGTCTGTTGATGAGTGAATATTATAATCAGTTAATAAGTTTTTCAAAATTATAGAATAATGAATATTTTTAAGAGAATTTTCAGAATCGGTCAAGCAGAGATCCACGCAGTCGTGGACAAAATGGAAGACCCCATCAAAATGACGGAACAAGGTATCCGTGAGATGAAAGAGGACCTGGAACAATCGTTGGAAGCTTATGCTAAAGTGAAGGCCTTAGCCATACGTACCCAAAACAATTGTGATAAGAAAAAAGAAGAAGCCAATGAATTTGAGAACAAAGCTATTCTATTACTCCAAAAGGCACAAAAAGGAGAGCTAACGGCAGAAAAGGCCGAAGGTCTGGCAAAGGAAGCGCTGTTGTTGAAAAAACAGTTATTAATCGAAGCTAGTGAACTGGAGAAACAAGCTGTGATTCATCAAAGTTCAGCCGATGAGCTGCACAAAAATGTAGACATTCTCAAATTCAATATATCGAAATGGGAAGGTGAACTCTCCACATTAAAGGCACGTGTGAAGGTCTCTAACGCAGCTAAAATGGTCAATCGGCAGCTCGCTAATATCGATTCAAATAGTACGATTTCCATGTTAGAACGTATGAAAGAGAAAGTCGAGGAAGACGAGGCCCTAGCGAAGGCCTATGGTGAGATTGCGCTAGGCAACAAAAGTAAAGTTGATGAGATTAACGAGACCATCGGCGGTTCTGAAGCCGTCAACAACGAATTAGAAGAACTAAAAAGAAAATTAAATAATGATGAAAAGATTTGAGTATAAAACGCTAAAAATTGAACCTAAGGGTTTCTGGGGAACAAAGTTGGACTCCGAAAAAATTGATGAAATCTTAAATGATCTTGGAAATCAAGGCTGGGAATTGGTAACCATGCAGGACCTTGAGGTCAATGGCAATTCCTGGTCGTTCCATTACACATTCAAAAGGGAGAAAATTTAAACAATAACACGATGACAGAACTAATCAATATCTTATTCAATCCATTATCCAATGGAATTATGACAGTCTTAACTGGCATGTCTGTAGTGTATTGGTTATTTATGTTTCTGATGGGTGATGGAGTACATCTCTTTGATGCCGATGCAGATATAGACCTCCATCCAACACCTGATGTTACGGACGTTGATGGATCACATGATATCGCAACTGAAGGGGGCGACCATGCTCACCATCATCATACGGATACGGACGCTAATACAGATCCTGGTTTCTTTGCAAAAGCAATGGATTACATCAATGTTGGCAAAGTACCCATCATGCTTATTGTAACACTATTCAAATTTATAGGCTGGATCATTACCATTGTTTCTTCGCTCTTTATCGACGTTGCTTCATGGGGAATAAAGTCTGTATTAATCCTAATCCCCGTTTTCATTGTTACATTTATATTAATGCATTTTCTGACCAAACCCTTAGCTAAAATGTTCAAAACTATAGGTTACAATGGCGAAGAAAGTCACGATTTTCTTGGTCGCATGGGTAAAATGAGAGCCAGTATTGAAGGCAAGAAAATAGGTTCTGCCGAATTTATCATCCAACAGGATCCTATTCGCCTCAATGTTGTCAGCCACAATGGGGAGAAAATAGGCTACGGAGACGATGTCATTATTGTTGACGAATCCAAGGACAAGAAATATTATTATGTGACCAAAGAAATCACGATAGACAATATTTAATGAAAAAAGAATAAAAGAAAAGCATCGACACCTAAACAACTGTCCAAAAAGAACGGATCTTTATTCTTTTAAATCCTAATCGTAAACCCAACTATTAAAATCTAAATAAATATAAATCATATGCTATATCAACCTCTTTTATTTTTAAGTGGCTTAAACGGAATTATACTTTTAATTGTCGGATTGGCTGTCTTTTTAATTTTTGCATTCTTTGTTGTATTGAGTGCATTCTATAAGAAAATTCCACAAGGGAAAGCAATTGTCCGTACTGGTGTGGGTGGTACAAAGGTAGCATTCAACAAAGGAATGTATGTTGTACCTGTATTTCACAAGATGGAGATCATGGACATCTCAATCAAAAAAATTGAAATCGCCCGAATGCAGGGTGAAGGTTTGATCTGCAAGGACAACATTCGTGCAGATATCAAAGTTGCTTTCTTCGTTCGCGTCAATAAAAGTGTGGATGATGTGATCAATGTTGCCCAAAATTTAGGTTGTGATCGTGCAAGTGAGCCGGAAACATTAAAAAGCATTTTTGAATCTAAATTCTCCGAGGCCCTAAAAACAGTCGGTAAGAAATTTGATTTCATCGAATTGTATGAAGCCCGCCGGGAATTTCGCGACGAAATTTTGGATATCATCGGAACTGACCTGAACGGTTATATTCTAGATGACTGTGCAATCGACTATCTTGAGCAGACAGATATTGAGCATCTCAATCCAAACAATATCTTAGACAGTGAAGGCATTAAAAAAATAACGGAGCTAACGGCCAAGCAAAATATCAATGCCAATTTTATCCGTCGTGACGAAGAGAAGTTGATCAGAAAGCAAAACGTGGAAGCTCGTGAAGCGATTTTGGAACTTGATCGTCAACTTGCTGAAAAAGAAGAAAAACAAAAACGGGAAATTGATAACATCAGAGCACGCGAAGAAGCAGAAATAGCAAAGGTCCGTGAAGAAGAACGTCTCAAGTACGAAAGTGTCCGGATTTCTACCGAAGAGCAACTGGCAGTACAGGAAGAAAATAAGCTGCGTCAGATTATCATTGCTGAGAAAAACAAACAGCGCACGGACGCAGTGGAAGCAGAGCGCGTAGAGAAAGACCGTGCTTTGGAGCAGACAGAACGTGAGCGCATTGTTACTTTGGCTCAAATCGACAAAGAACGCTCTATCGAGACGGAGAAGAAAAGTATCCAAGGTGTTATCAAGGAACGCGTACAATTGGAGAAAGGTGTTATTGAAGAGCAACAAGGCGTCCGAGACATCGAAGTATTCCGTGAAGTAGAACGAAAGAAACAAGCTGGTGTTATTGCGGCATCACAAGAAGCAGAAGAAAAATTAATATCCACTGTTAAGGCGGCCGAAGCTGCAAAAATTGCTGCAGAGCAGGAAGCGGAGAAAAAAGTAATCGATGCCGAAGCCGCTCGTAAAATTGCCGAAAAACGTGCTCAGGAATTATTGATAGATGCCGAAGCGAAAAAAGAAGCATCACTGAAGGAAGCCGAAAGTCGTAAGATTATTGCTGAAGCACAAGCCAAAGAAGAAGCCGCGCTTGGCTTATCCGAAGCTGAAGTAATGGTTGCAAAAGCCGAAGCCGAAGAAAAACAAGGTACCGTTGAAGCTAATGTGATCGAGAAGAAAGCGGAAGCAATGCGTAAAGAGGGCTTAGCACAAGCGGAAGTTGTTCGTGAGAAAGCGCTTGCTGAAGCAAAAGGTATCGAAGAGAAAGCTGAGGCGATGAAGAAATTGGATGGTGTGGGCAGAGATCACGAAGAATTCAAATTGCAATTGCAAAAAGAACGTGATATTGAACTCGCACACATCAATATTCAAAAAGACATTGCTCAAGCACAAGCTGGCGTATTGTCGGAGGCACTTAAAACGGCAAAAATAGATATCGTTGGTGGCGAAACCATGTTCTTTGAGAATATCGTCCGTCAAGTTTCCAATTCCAAAGGTTTTGATCACTTGATTGACAACTCTAAACATGCCACAGCTATTAAGAATTCACTGATAGGTCCAGATGGACAAGGAGACCTTGCAGAGAAGGTGCGTGGATTAGCCGATAAATATGGAATTTCCACAAACGATATAAAGAACCTCACAGTTTCAGCAGCATTGATTAAACTTCAACAAGCGGCGACTGACGCTGAAAATGGCGAAGACAAAAGCTTTATCAATTCTTTGTTCGGATTGGCGAAAAACTTGGGCATATCAAACAAGAAACTATAAGAATATCCATCATCTTGAGCCTGCCAAAGAATTTAACCGCGACAGGCTCAAGATATTTTCTGAAAAATTTAGACAAGCAGTAAGATGCGTTTTATCCTATTTTCTGTTTTTATATTCTTAAACGCACGAGTTGTAACAGCACAGACCGTTCAGCAAAGATTAGATTCATTGTTCCAATCGCTCAATACAGATGGAGAATTAAGTGGTGCGTTCTTGATCGTCGATAGTGGTCAAGTTGTGTTTGAAAAATATTTAGGTTTTCAGGATGCTTCCAAAACAAAAAGAATAACGAGCAATAGTCGATTTGAGTTAGCTTCTGTCAGTAAACAGTTTACGGCAATGGCCATTATGCAGCTCGAAGAACAGGGCAAACTCTCCTACGAAGACGATATTACCAAATATTTCCCTCGTTTAAAGTTTAAAAATGTTCGCGTCAAAAATTTGTTGCGCCATACTTCAGGAATATCCGATTTCTTAGGATGGGATCCGCAATGGGTTGACACAAAAAAAATAAATACCAACAACGATATTCTAAAAATAATTGAAACCAAACTAGACAGTACTTCGTTTAAAGCTGGAGATCAACATTTTTATACGAATACAAACTATACGCTCTTGGCCTTGATTGTGGAAAAAGTATCTGGACAATCGTTTGAAAAATATATGCATCAGCATATATTCAAACCTGTTGGAATGAATAATACGACAGTATTTTCGGCTCGTTCACCAAATGCGGATCTTAGAAATTATGCACATGGAATGGCCTTTGATGTAAAGACAAATAGTTTCAAAAACGTCGATGACATTGCTATATACAAGTATGCGAAGTATTTTGATGCCGTAAGCGGCTCCTATGGAATAAGCAGTACAGCCCAAGATTTATTCAAATGGAATCAGGCTATTCAAAATAACATATTACTAAAGCAGAACAATTTTTTAAGAGCAATCTCTGCTGATAGACTCAATAATCGCAAGCTTATTCAGAAAGGAGACTGGTATTATGGATTTGGATGGGTTTTCAAAGACAGTACAGATAATAAAGATAAAATGCATTTTCATGATGGTGAGTATTCAGGATATAAAAACATTATTGTCCGTGAGTTCGCACATCAAAAATGTATCATAGTACTGATGAACAAATGGAATACTATTGATATACTTCCTTTGACATTTGCGATAGACGCAATTCTCAAAAAAAGAAAAACACCTGCTATTGAGCGAGAGAAACTTACAGGTGCTATCACGCTCGTTGAGTCCCAGGTAAAACAGCTATTGGGAACATATAAGTATACGAAACAGCCTGATTTGAATTTAAAAATTACAGCAGATGATAGTGGTAATCTATTTGCCCAATTATCGGGACAAGCAGCTATTGAAGTCTATCCCAAGAATAATCTAGAGTTATTTTATACTACTGTACAGGCCGTGCTGAAATTCAGTAAAGAAAATGATGAGGTGTCAACATTGACCTTATATCAAAATGGTCGAGAGTTAACATTCAATAAAGTGAAATAAGCGAAAGAACAAGCTGAAACCTATGCCAGAAGAAAACGTAATAAATCAGAACGACTCCCTTGATCAAGGTGCATACGAGATTATTCGGAAGCGACTTCTTACACAAAAAGAAGAGCTTTCTATCAAACTCCAGCAACTAAATAATGCCCGCAAGGAAGTCTTTAATGCGACAAGTTTTATACTCAAGGCCAACCAACGGATCACCACAGAAAATAACTGTGTTGCTCGCGGTATTTTAGCCCTGGATAATCTATGTATATTCGGCTATAACGTCCATTTTGGGTTACGTACCGAAATTAAACTCGAAGATGTTTTCAGTGTATATACGTTCGAAAACAATCAATTTATCCTACAATCACTCGATCTGATCAATGATCCTAATTTCATTGGCGATTACCAAAATTTATATAAATACTACCGCGACTCGATCTTTTCCAAGTTTCGACGTACGGAAAACTATCTTTATATGATCTTTCAGACCAGCAAAAATCCTGCTGACCTGAAGGCATTCAAGTGGTTGATTAAAGACGGAACGCTCCAATATCAGGACGACCGCAGCATTCATGAGGTTAAATTGCCTAATCAGTTTGAGTTTGACTGGACAAAAACAACCTTGGAAGACCGTCGCCTCGGAAAACACCCGCACATTTCCATTAAGGACAAGATCTTTATAGAAGCAATCAATGGCGATATTACTTTCAAAATTGAAAACAATACCGATACGGGGAAAGGAATTTTCTCCGAAAAAGTGTCAAACGCCGACCAACAATTGGATGATGCGGATTACTACTATGCAGACCTTGGCAATTTGATTGCCGTACGCATTAAACCGTATCAAGAAGATTTCCGTGCATTTGTCTTTAACCAACGGACAAAAGAAGTTGTGAACCTTAAATCACTTAATGAATCAGCCATTCTACTACCCGATAGTCAAGGAATCATTTTTTCTAACGGATACTACCTGCAGAATGGCACCCATAAAATCTTTGACGTCCAGTTTGACCAGGTTAGTTTCCTTAGACGCATAGCATCACCAAATGGCGAAGACTTTCTCTATATCTTTTGTCAGGAGGAAACGAATACCTACATCTTACTGTCTTATAACATCATTCAGCAGCATGTCGAAACTCCGATCATCTGCAATGGCTTCACACTTTTCAAAGACGGTAGTTTAATTTACTTTCACACAGAGGCTGAAGCAACAAGGCATCATCAGGTTCAGATTTGGGAAACCCCTTACATGGCCGTACTCAAAGAAAATGAGCTGAAAAAAGACGATCCGCTTTATAAGGTCGGTAATAAACAGATCGTACAAGCCATGGCCGAGGCACAAGAAGTCATACAGCTCATCAACAAAGAAGACAGTTATGAAGGTCTTTACGAGGATATACTCAAAAAATCGACGGTTCTGCTTGACTCTTATTTTTGGATAAAGGATGAAGCCTTGTCAAATCTTGGGCAGCCACTGGCACAGATCAAAGAGGTCGCCAATACGGCAATTGACGAATTTGTTAAGGTCCAAGCCCAACGTAAATACGCCACAGAGCTCAATAGCAGTGCCGAGAAAAAAATGGAAGAGCTTACCTTTTCCATCAATAGTACAGTAGTCGAAAAGCTTGATCAACTTGTTCATCAACTGGCAGATTCACGTCGTTTACAGGGCGAAATCATTGACCTCAAAAATGTCAAATATATTGATGTAGTCCGCATCGATGCTTTACTCGATAAACTACAGTCAATCACTACCGAACTCGCCGAAAAGACAGTTGCCTTCTTGCTTCGCGACGAGGCTTTACACCCCTATGAGCAGAAAGTGGAGCAACAGAAAAACAATGTTGCTGCAATTATCAAAGTCTATGACGCCAAGGCGATCGAAGAAGCCAATTCGGCTATATCGAGCGAGCTGGAGCTGTTGATCGATATTCTAAACAGTTTAAAAATCGACGACTCCACCCAAACCACCAAAATCATCGAAAAGATAGCTGTTATTTTCTCTTCCTTGAATGAAGTCCGGTCGCAGCTTACACGCAAACTCAATTCATTAAAAAGTACGGAAGCCATTGCAGAATTTTCTGCCCAACTTACGCTACTGGAGCAGTCTGTCACCAACTACCTTGAACTCTCTACGACAACAGAAAAAGTAGACGAGTATTATACCAAGGTCATTGTTCAACTGGAAGAACTTGAAAGTAAGTTCTCAGAATTTGAGGACTTCGCCCTGAAGATAGCAGATAAGCGCGATGAAATCATCAAAGCATTTAATTCCCGCAGAGAGCAAATCGTTGAACAGATCAACAAACGCAGCTCTTCACTCGAACAAATTGGCCTTCGTGTATTAAAGAATATCGAAAACAAGTCAAAGACATTTGCAACGCGTGAGGAAATTCTAAGTTTCTTTGCTTCAGATTTGATGATTGACAAAATCAGACAACTTGTGCAAGAACTGAAAACGCTCAGTGATGTTTCAAAAGCTGAAAATCTTGAAAACCTACTCAAAAAATCTCAAGAGGATGCATTACGCGTTTTACGTGACAAGAATGATCTTTTTGTAGATGGAGAGAACATTATTGCGCTTGGTAAGCATAAATTTGCCGTCAATAGTCAGTCACTCAGTTTAACGCTCGTACGCAAAAATGACGAAATATACTTCCATCTTACCGGAACGAGCTTCTATCAAAAAGTCAAAGGTTCCGAAATTGAAAACTTTCGAGATATTTGGGATCAGGAACTGATTTCCGAAAACAAAGATGTATACCGAGCTGAATATCTCGCCTATAAAACATTCCTTGCTTCCAAAGGACAACACGATTTTGATGCCAACCTGTTTATCAATCAGACTGTCGAGCAAAGTTATTCGGAAGGTTATGTCAAAGGAGTGCATAACTTTGATGCCCTGGTAATCTATGATACCATCAAACAGTTAGATAGCAAGCTTGATCTTTTACGTTACGATGCTCATTTGCGTGCTATGGCGCAGTTGTTTTGGCATTCACTGGCGCAAGACCAACAGGAAAAACAGAAAGCGTTGATCCAGTCTACACACTCCGTATTAAAAGCATTTCCAAATTCCACACGCTATCAATCTGTCGTTGACGAACTCACAAAATTATTCAACAATTGGGACACTCATTTGGATCGCTCGACAATTAATGGAGAGGAGATCGCGAGCTATCTTTTCCAGACTTTCACAAGCTACAGCAAGTTTGTCGTCAGTGAGCAATCGGATGAACTGAAGAAGGCTTTCATCAGGCTATTGGAAAACAAAAAGAGTTTGAAACTCTTTGAAGCAGATATTCAGCATACACAATTTAGTCTCGTAGACCGTTTCTATTTGACTTTAAATTGGCTAAATTCTTTTATCGACGAGAACAGTGATTACCAAGCTTTCCACAAGTACATTGAGGAAACTGCAGTCACACTCCTTTATCCAAAAGATGAATACCAATTGATCATCGCCAAAGACAATGCGTTCATCCAGGGATTAAAGGGAAATCATCCGATCTTGAACAATGGAGAAGAGCAGATTCAATACCATCAATTTCTGAGTAGATTGAAGACATTTGCCGAATTGAATGTCCCTCGTTTTCAAGAATTCGCTTCTTTGAAGGAGCAGCTTGGAAAAACATATGCCAAAGAGCTGAAAATCGGAGAATTTGAACCAAAAGTCTTAACATCTTTTGTCCGAAATAAGTTGATCAACGAGGTTTACTTTCCATTGATCGGAAATAACCTGGCTAAACAACTTGGGGCAGCTGGCGACAATAAACGTACCGCCAGAATGGGTATGCTTCTCCTCATTTCTCCTCCAGGTTACGGAAAAACAACATTAATGGAATACCTCGCGAAAACCATGGGATTACATTTTGTGAAAATCAACGGACCTACAATTGGACATTCCATTACTTCAATTGATCCTGTGGAGGCGAAAACTTCCGGGGAACGTGAGGAACTTAAGAAGATTAATCTTGCCTTTGAAATGGCCGACAATGTGATGCTCTACCTCGATGATATCCAACATTTGAATCCGGAGTTCCTACAGAAATTTATTTCATTGGCTGACGGGCAACGTAAGATCGACGGTATTTTTGAAGGCGAGAGTAAAACATATGATTTGCGCGGGAAAAGATTCTGCATCGTAATGGCTGGAAACCCCTATACAGAAAGCGGGTCCAAATTTCAGATTCCAGATATGCTTGCCAACCGTGCCGATGTCTACAATCTAGGGGATGTGATCGGTGATACCGAAGCACTATTCAATCTAAGCTTGATCGAAAATGCGGCAATTGAAAACAGCTACCTTGAAAAAATAGCAAGCAAATCCTTCAACGATTTTTATGCTTTAGTGAACTACGCGCAATCGGTGGTAGACCAACTTCCCGATTTGGAAGGCAATTACCTGAAGCAAGATATCGATGATTTTATAACGGTATTAAAACATGTATTAAAGATCAGAAATGTTGTCATCAAGGTCAATCAAAATTATATTCAAAGTGCAGCCATGCAGGACAATTATCGAACAGAACCGCCGTTCAAAATGCAAGGATCCTACCGGAATATGAGCAAGCTCATTGCGCAGATCGTGCCCATGATGAACGATCAGGAAATCGATCAAGTTCTCCTCGCACATTATGAAAGCGAGTCACAAACCCTTACTGCCGATACAGAAAGTAATCTTCTAAAATTGAAAGAACTCGCCGGATTGATAAACAATGTGGAACAAGAGCGCTGGGAACACATCAAACAAATCTTCCGCAAAAACAATAAACATGGTGGTTTGGCCAAAGATGATAAGGTGTTTGCACAAATGCAGGACTTTAACGAAAATCTAGAGGGTATCATACAGGCCATTCGTGCTTATAAGAACTAATATTTAACATTGCTATTCCAGTGGACTTTACCTGTCTATTCAGCTGGAATAGCAGTATTTCTGATACGACTACTGTCAAATATTTTTTAAGCATTAGCTATTTTTAGGTTAATTAATGATTACCTTTGATAGTATCAAATGATAGTATCATCATAATGAAACCACCGTATATTATTACAAGTGAAACTTTAAAATTAATTAGTTCTATTTCAGAAAGAATAGGAGAAATTAATGCTGCTCATTTATATAAACCCACCACAGAGCTACGAAAAAAGAACCGTATAAAAACGATTCAATCGTCTTTAGAAATCGAAGGTAACACGTTAACTGAGGAACAAATTACCGCATTATTAGAAAATAAAAGAATTATTGCACCCAAAAAGGATATTTTAGAGGTACAAAATGCTATAAAAGTTTATGACAAATTAAATGATTTTAATCCTTATGAATTAAAAAATTTAGAAAAGGCTCATTCTGTCCTGATGAATGGGTTGATCGATAATGCAGGAAAATTAAGAACTACGAATGTGGGTATTGTAAAAGGTTCAAAAGTAAAACATATTGCCCCAAGTGGGACAATGGTTAAAGGTTTGATGAAAGATCTTTTTGCTTATCTAAAAAAAGACGCAGATTTAATTCTCATCAAAAGTTGTGTATTCCATTATGAATTTGAATTTATACATCCGTTTATCGACGGCAACGGCAGAATGGGGAGATTATGGCAAACATTGATTTTAATACAGCAATATCCTGTTTTTGAGTTTTTACCCATTGAGAGCCTAATCAAACAAAAACAAGATGCGTATTACGCAAAGCTCTCAGAGTCTGACAAAGAGGGTAGCTCAACACCATTTATTGAGTTCATGCTTGGGATTATTCTGACCGCTTTAGAAGAACTTTTACAAGCTCAAAATAAAACACTTCGTTTAGAAGACAGAATAAGTCTGTTTAAAGAGAAAATCGGTCAAAATAAATTTCATCGAAAAGACTATCTACAAAATTTTAAGAATATTTCCGCTCCCACTGCAAGCAGGGATCTAAAATGGGCTGTTGAACAAAATATTTTAAAGAAGTTTGGAGAGCAACGATTGACGGAATATCAATTCAAGTAATTTACTATATAATGAAAACAGCAAATCTATATTTAACATTCGGCTATACATTTAGTTCTTCTTGCTGACATTTGATGATATGATCACCCTCCTCAGGATATTTAGTGTGATATTTCGTTTCCATAATTGTTTTGCACTCTATTATACTATTTCATTAGAACCAAATAATACGACCAACTTCTGCGCGAAGGCTATCTTAGCAATGTCCAATAAACGTTCAAGTTCCACCATATCTGGAATGTGACGTTTCATACGCAATGTATCTTCATCTAAATCTTCAAAATCGGCTACACGCCAATTTATATAAGCATCAATATCTTTCTTGATCTGCCCCCGTAATTGTGGTAGTACTCTCGCTGCCATTTCTTCAAGTTCCTTACATGGGCGATTTAAATTCGGAACATTTAAAGAAAAAGTATCGATTACCAAACGGTAAATCTGTTTTAAACAAGACGATAAAAGGGTATGGGCAAGATCCGCAACAATTTCTTCATCACAAAGCAAGGTGTTACATTTTTCTAAAAAATGCTCGATTATCTTAACCCTATTATTAAACTTAGACCAGAAATTATCTTTAAAATTTTCCAGAGCCCCCATCGGGTTCTACCAAACGATAGGGACTTCCCGAAAACACCAAAAATTTAGATCGACAATGGGCAATATTGTAATAGCACCCGTCTTCCATTTCAGCTTCCCATCGGTCTCGCGAAAAGATATTAAACACGAGGGTACTCTGCTTCAAGCACACCAACTCAAGAATACTTTTTACGATCGGTTCATTCCGATCTAAATCATAAACATGGTCGATTAGCAAAAAACGATAAGGTATTCGGACAGCTACTGGACTTCAATGGAAATTTGGAACATATTGTTCAGGAGATTAGAGAATATAAGAACCGGATATCCATTTTACTTACCTCCATTTAAAAAAACCTGAGATAAGCAAAATCAAAGCTATTTCAATAAAAAGTTCCCGAAATGGGAACTTTTTATTGAGTTTGTTATAAGATTAAAAAATATTGAGAGTAAGATTAAAGAAAATACTACTAGGCTATGAGCTTTTCAATCTTTTACGATTATCCGCCCTTCACAGCCCCCGAAGAGACTGTAAATATGCCAAAGTCGTCGATTAGCATACGCTCCTTAACGACTCCATTGTAAGCCATCAGACGGTCTAATTCTTTCTGCGAACGGCGGCGCATCACCCAGTCTTTTTTCTGATGACTGTTTAACACGTAAGCAATCATCTTTAACTGTGGATGCCATGGCTGTCCGGTATAAACCAAATGACTGCTTTCTTCACAAATCGAAGTTGCACCTTTTACAGCCCTACTTGCCATTTCATTGTCACCAAAAAGTTCAAAAATACCTGAGATAATAACAATGTTAGGCTCAAATTCCAGTTTGGAATAGGTAGCTGGATCAAAACAATCGTAGTTGGTAAATCGTATTCCCTGCAATCCGTTTCTACGGATAATCTTCTCTCCTACCTCAATATTTGACAACAGAAATTCATTAATCACGATTTCGGCCTCGGGATATTTTTCTTTAATATCAAATAAGTAATTTCCGGTCCCACCCGCAATGTCCAATATCTTAACGGTTTTTCCAGCAGCTTTAACTTTTGTTATATGCTCTTCTAGCAACTGTAACAAGTGTTGTTTTCGAATGCGAATTCCTTTCCAGCCGATGGCCTCCAGATAACCACGGTCGAGGATGCGGCCAAAGCGATTTTTACCCTGCGATTCATTGCGATAGACGTAGTCCAGCGATATCCCAGAATCAAATCCAAACTGCAGGCCTAAATTCATTCCTTTACTTAAGGAACCTATTTTACCCAATGCCCATTTCTGGACCGCATAATTCAATTTTTCCCCCGCAGGAAGTAACTTATGGTATAATTGTTCATACTCTTTCACCGAAAACTCATCGGGTTCAAGCGTCAGCTCAGGACTTTGTCGGGCATAGGCCTTGTCGATAAAGTTTCGCAGATACTGGTACACCTTCTGCCGGTTTGTTTCAAATAGAATCCCATGGTAGAAATTACGTAATGTAATAAAGGTCTTCAACTTTGAAGCAATTGTCACAAAGAATTTTTTCTGTACCGAATTTTTGACCACATAATCTTTTTCAGCAGAAAGGACAATCACAGGAATATCAATCGCCGCAGCGTCTTCAACGATACGCTCGCCAGCTTTTAATAGATCAACCAACAAAGCGCCATTGATAGATTTGGAAATCAAAGGATCGGCATCGTATGCCTTCTGCTGATCGATATCGTGAGTCAACACTTTAGATTTGACATAACTCTGGATAATCAGATCCTTTTTTAGCTTTGTTCCCAAAGCAATCATCTGATTTGCCAAGGGCACATATAATTTAATTTCAAATGCAGGTGCCAACAATGCAATACCTGCCACTTTAGGCGCAAAATCATGTACCCAGGCACTGACAACAACACCTGCAATACTATTGGCGATAACGAAAATGTCTTTCGAATCAACCAAATATTCACGGCCTATATAATGAACGAAACTATCCAGATCCCGCACATAATCCATAAAGATCGGTGAAACTGGTTCTTTCGTATAACCATGTCCGCGCAAATCAAATGCAAAGATTGAATGATCGGCAAACTGTGGATCCGTAGCCATCTCCTGCAGACGTTCCGAATGCTCATGCCCACGGTGCAGTACAATCAATGCCCGCTGTCCAGCCTGATAATTCCAAACGCGATATAATAACTCCCCTTGATCAAAACTCTTGAAGTAACCTGATTTCATGTATAATTTTACTGACTAATATCAAATAGTATATTTAACAACAAAGATCATGCAAATGACCGTCTAGCTATTTCTCTCAACTAGCACCTCCATCAACTTAAGTGCATGTTTATGCAATACAAGATGCTTATTATGAGATTTAACCAAATCTATAGCATCCATTAAATCTAAAGATAATATTTTTTGTGACAATAGAACAGCAAAAATCATACTTCTGCTGTAGCCCATTGTACAATGTATAATCATATTTTCATCTCGCTGCAATTGCTGATAACGGATGACGAGCGCGGCCAATATCTTTTCGGCATCAGCCAGCGTAATCGCCGCTACATCCAACAATGGAAATGACTGATAATTTTCCTGTACATGTAGGATCGTTATTTCTTCCAATTCTGCAGCCAGGTCAAAAACAACCAGATGCTTATTCAGACCAAGCACACGGAGATCTCCTGCTGTCGTCCTCGGACCTACATAACAACGTGGTAAAATCTCAAGCAATGGCGGATTATTACGACGTCTTACGAATCGCCACAACAACCAATAAATCCATTGATATGGGCTATAAACCAATTTCTTAAACACGGGCATCCAACCTTTTTCATTTTTCAGAAACCTTGGATTATTGATAACATAATTTCTTCCCACCGCAATACAGACTAAGGATGGCCAACACAAAAGATATAATCCAAATGCATGAGTCCCGCCCCACAATGCTAGTAACAGTAAACACCAGCCGATGGCGTAGTAAACGTTGCCAATTCCCTGGTTTCTACGACAAACCTCGGCCTCCAAGTCTAATTTCCACTTTTCGTCTAATTTTATCTTTTCGGTACCGGACAAAAAGGGCAACCGCGCCGCCTTTAGCGTAGATAATGCACTATCATGAAGCAATCCCGATGGTGATGGGAATAGGACAAATCCAACATGAACCAGAATCAACGCGGTCAACACATCCACCAGATGGTGCTGATAAACGGTGAGTGTAGCAATTCCCATGAATAGCAGCCAAATCCCCACTACCCAGCGTGTCCAGCCTTTTAGCTGCCTACCGAGCACAGACCAAAACAGACATGCATACGCCACATGCAGCGAAGGTGCTTGGTTAAATGGAGAGTCATGCTTACTTAAAAAGGTGAAGAAGAATTTAAAAACAGGATGCTCAACGCTAGGCCTATCAAAAGAAAATCGCAAGGGAAAAATAAAAAAACAACAAATAGAGAAGATGGTAATGAAACTGAAACGCTTCGTATAGACCCAAAGCTCTTCTCGACTTCGACAACAGAAAGGAACCAAAGCGAAGAACAAACCGCTACTCATGTAGGGGATAATCATCCAAGAAACGAACGGCATAAAGTGTTCAAAAGGAAACACAAACGAAGATACAGTAGTCTGATTTGCAGCATGGACCGCAGCAGCAGAATAAGTCAACTGGAAAAATAGCGCACAATAAAGGAAGACAGCAAATTGCAGCCCCCTATTTTTCAGTCGTTTTTCATCCATTTGGCCTTCCTTGACATAATTTTATTCAACACAATATTTGGAAGTAGTCCCAGAGATGCCATCAACCACTTCATACGCTTCGGAAAAACGACTTGCTTCTTCTTCTGTTCGATAGCTGTCATTATACGCTGTGCTGCATCGTCTACAGGGATTAAGAATGGCTTTTTAGACAAATCTTGCTTATTGAGCGCTCTCAGTTTTTCCGTATCAACATAGCCCGGAGCAATAACAGTAACCGCAATTCCATACGGATGGAGTGCCCTACGATACGCATCAGCCACTTGGATTGCAGCACGCTTTGTCTTACTATATAGGCTTGAATTAGGAAAATGGAGCGTTCCCGAAACTGATGCAACGATTGCAATTTGTCCTTCCGACTGACCTTGCATAGCAGTTCTCGCCGCTTCAAAACAATTTAAAGTACCCATCATATTGACCTGGAGCATAGCCACCGCCTCCTGATAGCTTATTTGTTGAGCAACGTCATCCGCGTAACTCCCTGTACAATTGATAAAGAGGTCTAAAGGCATATGCGCACAAAATGAACTGACCGCATTTTGCAGGCTGCTCAATTGACATACATCGACTTCAAAACTTCTGATACTATGTCCCCAGAAATATGCTGACATTTTCGTCAGATTGCGCCCACAAACCGCTACCTCTGCTCCTTGATCAAGATAACGCTTGGCCAAAGCAAGGCCTATTCCACTTGTACCACCGGCAATAAATACTTTCATTTCAATGAATTTAATGTCACCTCATAGCCGTAGTTCCATTGCGCTTCCATCGCTTCAGCAAATTCTTGTTGATCAATCGGGAAAGACAGCGTAACTTCAAATTTAGACCAATCAATTCCTTTTTTACAGTATTTCCCAGCTAATTGTTCCGCGGCATCCTGTGTATCAATCCAATGTGCATACGGGAACTGCCGTTCCAAATCTGTTAATCGTTTATTTCCGCTAAAGCCTAATACTGCCCGAACCAACGCTTCTTCTTGCGGTTTATAAGGTTGTTTACGCTCACATATGATGTTTTGAGCAAGCGACTTTGCTAGCTCCATTGGTACAAGATCAATTGCTCCACCCGCGTAATAGGTTTTATTGGAGCATACAGGTTCAATATAAAACATATCGGACATCGAAATACGGGCCGCCTGTAGCATTGAAAATTCAGCGCTCAAATGAACCGCTTTAGCCACTGCACTATGCTCGTAATTACTATCCGAAATTCCTATTGCCTCAACGGGCACGTTTTCCAATACATCCTGAGTTCCCATCAATATCTTTTGATAGAGTTTCCGGTCCCCACGCCGCTTCCCAACTTCAGACGGACTGAACAGCACTTTAGCGCCGACCACAAGTGCTGGAATTGCTGTTGAGAATGGTCTATCCAATGTAGGCAATAGTAAGGAAAGATCCTGTTCCATATGGACGAGATAGCGATTAAAAACGTCCTCAATAAAGGGTGCCCGTTTCTTATTAAACTGTTTTTTCAAAACATACACGCCCAACCTCCCCAAACGACGCTGTTCTGTAAGCCGATGATGCAGGAAAAACTGATAAAGCTCGTCTGATTGCAGATAGGACTTGCGAGCTTCATGTGTATCAAAGGCCTGTATAACAGCCACTGCCATTGAACCACCGCAGCTCGCGATAAGCAGATCTGGCTTTAAGCCCAGCTCATCCAGCGCAGCATACATACCAAGATATAAACTAAACCGAGTTCCACCCCCCGAAAATAAAACAGCACGTTGATAAGCCATCAGATTGAAATTTTAGTTAGCCTTCTCTCTACCACATTCATCAAATCCTATTAATTCCCCAACAACAGGATAATCAAAGCATAAAACAGGGGCGCATTGAAGATCAGACTATCGATACGATCCAATAAACCACCATGCCCAGGAATCAATGTTCCAGTATCTTTTACTCCTGTCTTTCTTTTCAGATAGGAAAAAAGGACATCTCCCCAGAATCCCAAAATACCGAAAAACAAACCGAACAACGAAAAGTATAGAAAATTCTGAAATGGCAGTAAAAAATAGCCCAATAAATTACTCAATATAATTGTTAAGCTGATACCGCCCACACATCCCGCAATTGTCTTATTTGGACTAATACGCGGAACGATTTTACGTTTGCCAAAAAACTTACCCATCAGGTATTGAAAGACGTCATTCAATTCTGTTAACACAACAATATATCCGATTAATTTTAGTCCTAGGAAGGGGTTGCCATCCACTTTAATGGATCGGATAAAAGCTAAATGGCTAAATGCAAGCAAACAAGCTACCGCGCCTAAAAATAGTCCAAATACTGCTCCCTTTTTAACCTTTAAACCATATTTGAAAAACAAAACAGTCCCCAAACACAAGAAGCTAGCCAACAATAGATATTCTCGATAGGAACAAAAGTATAGGAGCAACGCTTGCAACAATGCCATGCAAAGAAAAACCAATGGTTGCGTCTTACATTCAGGGATAAACATACGAGCAAACTCGCGCATCCCTTGAAAGGTTATCCAGGCCACAAACAAGGGTGATATTGTTGGTGGAACGAAGGCAACCGCCAACACCAAGACAATATAACCCCAGCTTCTAACACGAACAGGAACATCTGCGAACTTGCTATTGGCATCAGCCATGCGCCAAAGCCTTTCTCAATCGAGTTACCGAACTCAAAAGTAAGAGTAAGCACAAAACACCAAAAATATAACCTGAAACAGTAACCATGGAAATATGCAATAATGCTAAAATTCCATATACCCCCAACAGCAAAGCACGATCACTTTTACCCATCGGCCCATCGTAACGACGATCATTGGCAATCACCTTCCCGATCAATCCACAAAATTCATTCACAACACTTAATACGATAAAAGCGACGATCAGATATATGCTTTCCGGATGAAACTTCAGCAAAGGAAAAAATAGCACGACATCCGAAACAATATCTCCGACTTCGTTCAATACTTCGCCCGTCTTGCTAGTCTGATTAAAAAGTCGTGCCATCATGCCATCTAAGGCATTCAAGGCCATTCGTAATAACAATCCGATTGGCAGGGCCAAAAAGAAAATCGGGAAACGATCAGCATACCAAAACAGTAAAGCAATGATCAAAGACAATACAATAGATCCGATCGTGATCTGGTTTGCCGTTACCTTTTTTCTATGTAAAAAGTTCAAGATTGGCATCAGCAACTGCTGAAATTTTGGTTTTAATTTATAAACAGAAATCATCTCGCGCTAGCTGTAATTTATTTTTTCATTTTTTTTAAAAAAAAATTTGCATAGTGTAATATATACACTATATTTGTGTCATCATAATTTAGGTTTATAATTGGTTATTTAAGGTTTTCATTCTCCCCGTTTGGAAACCTTTTTTTTGCCCTAAATTACCGACTACCATCTTCCACCGGCACCACCCCCACCAGAAGATCCGCCACCAAAGCTTCCACCGCCACCACTACTACTAGATCCTCCGCCAGAGCTACTCGATGTTGAGCGCACTTTAATTGGAGTCGAGTGTTCACCATGAGATACCCGATGTCCACAATTCTTACATAAGTCAAAGCGTTCCTCTAATCCCTGCGAACTATAAGTTGCTGCACGTATCGTCTTGGTACGTCCAGTCTCAAAAGTTCTATAATGACATGCAGGACATTCACTGAACCCAACATTCTCGTCCCAGGGAACCAGCTTTGTTTCATTGGTCGCCTGATCTATCCAGATTTCATACGAACGACTACCGATTTTTTCCTCCAAAAGCTGCCCCTTATCCAGGTACGCACTTTCACGGGTAGATACATCATCCTTATTCATGCGCAACCAACGACCAGATTGATCTGGCGGCATCAATCGAAGTTGATTCTTCCGAATGCGCTTGTTTAATCCAATGAGATCAAATAGAGCCAATGGACTCAGTAATAGTGGAACCAAACTCCAGACACGAAATTTACGCAGAGCCTTTTGAATATTTTCCTCATCCTGATAGGAATTAACAATTTGCGTGCGGCTTGCATTGTATTTCATGGCCAGGGTAATACTACCAAAAACAACTATAAAATAAGGTAGATTTTTCCACTGATAGACCTCCTCAAAATTATTGAGGGCAAACGCACAGATAAACACCGAGATAAACATTAATATCCCCATACAGCCGCATCCACTGACTAAAGGCGGAAAATATTTACTTTTTTTGGTCAACTTTCCTTTGATCGCTCGCGTCACCTCGCCCAACCAGATATAACAGATCGCAAATAAACCTAAAACCAACAGTGAATTTCGCAGGATAGGACTTTTAAAGCTCCAGACCGGCGTTGCCTCTGGCATCAAGCGTTCCAGCTCGGCCTTACTATCCGGTGAGGTAAGTATTGTCTTAATAAATTCTGCGGCCTCCGTAACACCGCGGTCGTAATCTTCATTCCTAAAATTGGGTACGAGATATTTTTCGCCAATACGTTTTAAATAGGCATCGGGCAAAATACTTTCCATACCATACCCTGTAATAAAACGGTATTCATGCCGGTCTTTAGCAATAAACAACAAAAGCCCATTGTTACTTTCCTTCTTACCGATACCCCAGGTATTGAATAATTTTAAGGCAAATTCGAAATCACTGTCGCCAACATAATCATTCACAACAACGATGGCAAATTCACCTTTTGTAGCAGCCTCAATCTGCATCGATAAGCCATCTAATTCGGCCACTGTACCCGAGGATAGAATCCCATCAGGATTGGAGACAAAATAATCCTGTCCCTGTAATTTGGGGCTTGGCAAATTGTCGACGGTATAGGCGATAAATTGCCCGAAAGCTGACAGCCCGGGGAGGCAGCTTCCTACGCAAATCAATAAAAAAATATAAAAACGATGTAATCTCTGCATAGTTTTAGAACAACAAAATTTGGCTCATTGTCACGATATTAAGAAAAAAAAATCAAACAAAGGTTTTCATCAAAAAAAAGCCCATAATCAACCGATTATGGGCCTATATAATTCAATATTCGTTTAAGACGCTCTGTCCTATTCATGTATCCTAGCAATATGAAACTTTCTCATTCGCTGTCAATGACCAAGCCAGTGTAAAACCAAGACACCGATCAATCCAATAACAGAAACGAGCGTTTCCATCACCGTCCATGAGCGAAACGTATCCTTCATGCTCACTCCAAAATAAGATTTAAACATCCAAAACCCCGGATCGTTGACGTGTGAGAACATGAGACTACCCGCTCCCGTCGCTAGCACCATTAATTCAGGCGTAACCTCTCCTGCCTGCACAATGGGAAGCATAATGCCCGCTGCTGTGAGCCCAGCAACACTAGCCGAACCGATAACTAGGCGAATGATACCGGCTATTAACCATGCAAGCACAAGAGGCGACAAGCTCAGGTCTGCGGTTAGGTCAGCGATGTAATTCGCTACACCACTATCTACCAAAATTTGCTTGAAAGCGCCTGATGCTGCAATGATAAAAAGGATCATCATTATCCCGCGGATTGCTTCTTCCACACTTGCTGACTGCTCCCGCAAACTTTTGCCTTGGCGGATACCCATTGTGTACATCGCCATTAGCGATGCAATCATTAAAGCCACCACCGGGTCACCCAAGAAACGTAGTGCCTTCAGCCAAGAGGAGCCTTCTGGAAATATTAGATGGGAAAATGAACCAAAAGCAATTAAAATTATTGGAAAAAGCCCCGTAAATATACTAATTGCAAATCCGGGAAGCTCTTTTCGATCTGCTTGATTGTGTTCAGGAAAAAACTCAGTGGGTGGGTTGGTTGGAATATGCTTAAGCATCCTGCCAAAGAGCGGTCCACCGATAATTATGGCAGGAATTGCCACAATAATGCCATACACCATTGTTAAACCTATATCCGCTTTGTAGGTAAGCGCTATGGCCGTAGCTCCCGGATGTGGAGGCAAATAACCGTGTGTCACGGACAGGGCTGCCAGCAACGGAATGGCGACGTAAAGCAATGGCATTTTATTGGAAGCACATACCATGAAAACGAATGGTACTAAGACGATAAAACCGACATTGTAGAATAAAGGAATTCCTACTAAAAAGCCCGTGAGAACCATTGCCCAAGGTAAGTTCTTTTTGCCAAATACAGCCGTTAGTACCGTTGTAATCTTTTCTGCAGCACCACCCTCCGCCATCAATTTCCCCAGTAGAGACCCGAAAGCCAACAATAGTGCCAACTGGCCCATAGTGGTACTCACTCCAGTTTCAACAGATTTAAGGATATCGACGGCACTCATATTCATCGCAAAACCGACCGCAACCGAGGTTATCAGTAATGAAAAGATCGTGTTTAACCTGACGACAGTGACTAAAATAAGTAGTAAAGCTACTCCCAAAATAACGATGATTAGAGGCATAATAATTTATATCTAGTTAAAACTCACCTTCCAATATATGGTACAGGTGTTCAAATTTCTGGAAGTTTTTAATATATACAGCGTGATGCTCCGCACTCGGTTTATAACAGTGCTCGGTATCTTGCTTTTCTTCCGTTTGTTTGTTTTTTATAGTAGGCTCACCTCCCTGTATACCCAATGCTTCCAAGCCTATCAATACTGCTCCCCAAGCAGAGCTTTCTACTGTATTTTTGGTAAATACAGGTTTATTGAAAATGTCTGCAAGCATCTGCACCAACAACGATGAACGTGCTAAGCCGCCGCTTGCAAAAATCGTATGAATGGGACCGGTGTTCTCCTCTAATGCGAGTCCTACACTGTAAATTGCAAACAACATCCCTTCCATCATGGCACGTGCAAAGTGCGCCCTGCCATGATGCAACTGTATTCCAAAATAAACGCCTTTTGCATTGGAATTCCAATGTGGTGCCCGTTCACCAGTTAGATAGGGCAAGAATATCAAGCCCTCCGCCCCGGGAACGACGGAGTCGACCAAAGCATTTAACACCGCAGAAGGATCCTCTTCTGCTTCCATTTGGGTAAATTCGCACAAAAAGTTGTCTCGAAACCAGTTGCGTAATACACCGCCATTGTTAACCGCACCACCAATTATATATTCATTTGGTCTAAGTAGATATGTAAATAGTCTTTGTTTTTTTTCTTGATTTGCCTGCGAACTTGCTACGCGAATAGCCCCACTGGTACCGACTGTTACCGAAGCCACTCCAGGACTTATAGCCCCTACCCCGAGATTAGCCAAACAACCATCGCTACCACCTATAACAAAAGGGGTATCTTCAGGGATGTGCATCAAGGCCGCAATTTCTCGGCTAGGCATATTTAAAATATAATCGACCGGAACTGGAGATGCTAGTTGCTCTTCCGATATACCCGCCAAGCTTAACGCCTGATCAGACCATGTTAGGTGATGTATGTCGAAAAGCCCTGTTGCAGATGCGATGGAATGATCGACCACGTAAACTCCAAAGAGCCGGTAAAAAAGAAATTCTTTGATACCGATAAACTTGTGCGACTGCGCAAATAATTTTTGATCGTTGGACTTTATCCACATTAATTTGCAAAGCAAAGACATGGGATGTATTGGTGTACCCGTCTGCTGATAAAGTAGCTTGCCCATCTCATTTGCCTCCAAGGCAACCGCAATATTCTCGCTTCTGCGATCTGCCCATATTATGCAATTGCTAAGTGGCTGTCCCGCCGAGTCAACAGCGATCAGTCCGTGCATAGCACTGCTCACCGAAATACATACGGGTTTCGGTATCTCTGCACGAGATTGCCTTAAGTTAATCATTACATACCGAATAGACTCAATACATGCAGCATAAACAATCTCCGGATCTTGCTCGTACCAGCCTTCCGACGGGTTTAATATAGGATAAGGTACACTATGCTGGGATAAGATGTTCCCTTCGTAGTCAAATGCAACAGCTTTCGCAGATGATGTCCCAATGTCTAATCCAATAATCATAAATAAAATTGATGTTTAGGAAAGCTCAATATACGGATTATCTGTTGGTTTACAACAAAAGGCTCAATACCAGCAAACTAATTGAAGTGAGAGAAGTGCCACATACCGATCTGCTGTTAATTGTCTTTCATAGTATAAACAAAAATGGTAAATTTCATCTTAGAAAAACAGCATTAAACGATGAGTATAGATAAAAATAATAACTACGATTTTGGAATAGTTGGGCTCGGCGTAATGGGACGTAATTTATTGCTGAACATCGCCGACAACGGTTTCGCAGTAGCAGGACTAGACCTAGATCCACAGAAAGCTGAGTCATTGGAAGCTGAAGCAAGCGAAGGACATCGCATCAAAGTGACGACCCAAGTAGAAGAGTTTATCGGGGCTTTGCAACAACCCAGAGCAATTATGCTATTGGTGCCGGCCGGAAAGCCGGTTGATATGGCAATTGCCAGTCTTGTTCCGCTTTTGAATAAAGGAGATATCATCATCGACGGCGGAAACACGTACTTCGCGGATACAGACAGAAGGTTTAATGAGCTTTCCGTTATGGGTATACATTTCTTCGGAATGGGCATATCGGGAGGAGAAAGTGGCGCTCGTCGCGGGCCAAGCTTGATGCCCGGTGGCGACAGAAAGGCATACGAAAGACTAAGGCCAATATTTGAGGCAGTTTCGGCCAAGGTAATCGGCGAACCCTGTGTAGAATTTTTGGGCAACGGGTCGGCCGGAAATTATGTAAAGATGGTGCATAACGGTATCGAATATGGTATCATGCAGTTAATTGCAGAGACCTATGACCTGATGAAAAGATTATATGGTTTTGACACCCAAACCATACAGCAGACCTTCGAAGAATGGAACAAGGGCGAACTAAACTCATTCTTGCTTGAGATTACTGCTCAGATTCTAAAGAAAAAAGAAGGTGACCAGTATTTGGTGGACCTGATTTCAGATTGGGCAAGATCAAAAGGAACGGGTAAATGGACTTCGCAAAATGCGATGGATCTACAGGTGCCAGTTCCGGTGATTGATGCAGCGGTCAATATGCGCGATATGTCCAAATACAAACCTGAACGTTTGGAGGCGGCAAAATTACTTCAATGGGATGGACAAGCGGTTGATCTCCCCGCAGCAACACTCATTTCTCGCTTAAAAAATGCATTGTACTTTGTGATCATCACGACCTATGCGCAAGGTTTGGCACAGCTTACTGTTGCATCGGAAAGCTATAGCTATGAGTTAGATTTACAGGTGGTAACCAAAGTCTGGCGAGGCGGCTGCATTATTCGCGCGGCTTTGCTCGAGGATTTTAGAAAAGCCTATGCGGCTAATCCTGACTTGCGCAATATCCTACTCGATAGCACCATTGCACAAAAGTTGCTGAGCACGCAGGCCAGCCTTCGCGAGGTATTGAAAGATGCTATCGCAAATGGGATACCCGTATCCGGATACGTAAACGCACTCTCTTATTTTGATGCCTATCGATCGGAAAAATTACCTACAAATATTATACAAGCACAACGAGACTATTTTGGTGCACATACCTATGAACGTATTGATCGGGAAGGTATCTTTCACACGCTTTGGGATTAAGAAAAAAAAGCTTGAAGATTCGATTAATCTTAATTTAAAACGCAAAAAAGCGGCTTTTATATAAAAAAGCCGCTTTTAATAACTGAATCCCCTATTGGGTTTTATACTACGTTTATTTAGATGCTAACGTTCAATATCCTTCAAGCTACTCATCTTCTTGTATTCCAAGAAACCTTTAATATCTTCAAAATGCTCCCGTACGCGTTTATTTCCGAATTCAAAGACTTTCTCTGCCAAACCATCCAAAAAGTCACGGTCGTGTGAAACAAGGATCAGCGTACCATCGAAATCTTTCAAAGCATCTTTGATAATGTCCTTTGTTTTCATGTCCAAATGGTTTGTCGGCTCATCGAGAATCAATACATTTACCGGTTCCAACAACAATTTTATCATCGCCAGACGTGTTCTTTCTCCTCCGGACAGCACTTTCACCTTTTTAGTTGTATCATCACCACTAAACATAAAGGCTCCTAAAAGATCTTTCATTTTAACACGCACTTCACCTACAGCGATTTGATCAATGGTATCAAAAACGGTCATCTCTCCATCAAGCAATGCGGCCTGATTTTGTGCAAAGTACCCAATTTTTGCATTGTGCCCTACTTTCAGCGTACCTTCGAAATCGATTTCCCCCATAATTGCTTTGATCATGGTCGATTTACCCTCACCGTTCTTCCCGACAAAAGCGACCTTTTCACCACGTTCGATGACCATATTTGCTTTTTGAAATACGACGTGTTCATCATAAACCTTGGTTAGATCCTCAACGATAACAGGATATTGACCCGAGCGCGGGGATGGTGGGAATTTAAGACGCAGTGCGGAAGTATCTACCTCGTCGATTTCAATGATTTCCAATTTCTCCAACATCTTTACCCGTGATTGCACCTGCAATGTTTTAGAATAGGTACCTCTGAAACGATCGATAAACTCCTGATTGTCCGCAATAAAGCGTTGCTGCTCTTCATACGCTTTTAGCTGATGCTGGCGACGCTCCTGACGTAATTCCAAGTAATGACTATACTTGGCACGATAATCATAAATCCTTCCCATCGTCACCTCGATGGTCCGATTGGTGATATTGTCGACAAATGCCCTGTCGTGCGAAATAACGATAACTGCTTTAGCCGAATTGACCAAGAAATCTTCCAGCCATTGGATACTCTCGATATCCATGTGGTTGGTTGGCTCATCCAATAAAATCAAATCGGGCTTTTTCAATAATATTTTAGCTAATTCGATACGCATCCGCCAACCACCGGAAAACTCAGAAGTCTGTCTTGTAAAATCCGAACGCTCAAAACCGAGCCCCTTCAGGACCTTTTCAACTTCTGCATCATAGTTAACTTCCTCAATCGAATAGAACTTTTCACTTAATTCGGATACACGTTCGATCAATTGCATATAATCGTCAGACTCATAGTCTGTACGGATATTTAATTGCTCATTCAGGTTTTCCAACTCATCACGCATACCATAGACTTCTTCGAAAGCCTTTGATGTTTCTTCAAAAACAGTCACGTTATCCTCTGTTAACAAATGTTGCGGTAAATAGGCTATAATGGCATCTTTCGGACCAGCAACATTACCTGTAGTAGGTTTACCCACTCCAGCGATAATTTTCAGTAAGGTGGATTTACCAGCACCATTTTTACCCATCAATGCGATCTTATCATTCTCATTGATGGAGAAAGATACATCTGAAAAAAGAGTTGTTCCCCCAAAGGAAACAGAAATATTATTTACGTCAATCACTGTATATACACTTAATTTTGGCACAAAGATAAGCGAATCAATCTTATAAATAGACAATGGTGCATTTTTGTGTATCTTTGCCCCATGCGTTTTGATATTATTACGGTCTTACCTGACCTCTTGGAAAGTCCATTTGCACACTCTATTTTGCAACGAGCAAAGAACAAAGGCTTGGCTGAAATATATGTCCACAATTTAAGAGACTATTCAACAAATAAACACAAAAGTGTCGATGATTATCCGTACGGGGGCGGATCGGGCATGGTCCTTCAAATAGAACCCTTTGCCAAGTGTATAGAGCAATTGCAAGCTGAACGGGAATACGATGAGATCATTTACATGACTCCCGACGGTGAAACATTCAATCAGGATATTGCGAATGGATTATCTACAAAAGGAAATATGATGATTCTCTGTGGGCATTACAAGGGAATAGATCAACGTATCCGTGATATTTATGTAACAAAAGAGATCTCAGTCGGTGATTATGTACTGTCTGGAGGTGAGCTTCCAGCGGCGATTGTTACAGATGCTATTATCCGTCTGATTCCCGGAGTTTTGTCGGATGAGACATCCGCGCTTTCAGATTCTTTTCAGGATGGATTACTAGATGCGCCTATCTATACACGCCCTGCAGACTGGAAAGGCCACAAAGTACCTGATATTCTCCTTAGTGGTCATGAGGCAAAAATCGCTGCATGGAAAGATGAACAACAGTTAAAAAGAACGCAAGAAAGACGTCCTGATTTATTAAATGATTAAGAAATAAGGTGAATTTTTGTTTTTTTGTCACAAAAAGTTTGCTTATTTATTTTTTTTTATAAATTTGTGTAATAATGACACGAAGATATACAAATACAAATTGGTGGTGGCCTGAAGCAATAAGCATCGGGAACTAATTGGTATTGTCATAATATTTCATAATCAACCAAAACCATTTATGGAAATTCCAACCCCGATGCTGACCAGTATCGGGGTTTTTTTATGCATAGTTTACAACAAGAAGATAAGACACAAAAAATGAAGTATACATTCAAAACAAAAACCAGAAAGTTGCTTGCGGATACAACTACACCAGTGAGCATCTATCTTCGCCTAAGAGATATCTTTCCAAACTCATTGTTACTGGAAAGCTCCGACTACCATAGTCGCGACAACAACATCAGTTACATCTGTTGTCAACCAATCGCCGGAATCCAGCTCGATGACAAAGAGCTGACGCTCACTTATCCGGGTAAAGAACGTATCGTAAAAAATGCGCACGAAATCGAATTACGTCAAGAAGTTTCCGATTTTAGGAATTCCTTCGAAGATCATACAATTGCTGAACTTAACTTGATCTCCAATGGCCTATTTGGTTACTTCACCTTCGATTGTATTGAACACTTTGAGGACATCAAACTAACAACAATGGTAGATCCGGCACGGAAAATACCGTTTATGCAATATCATGTTTACAAATATGTCATTGCCATCGACCACTTCCGTAATCAACTCTATATTTTTGAACATCTGTTGGATGACGAAGAATCAGAACTTGAAAGAATGCAGTTCCTTATTCAGAACAAAAACTTTCCTGAATATACCTTCAAACTAGCTGGCGAGGAAAGCTCCAATCGTACCGATGAAGAACACCGTCAGTTGGTTAAGAAGATGAAAGAGCATATCCAACGTGGTGATGTATTCCAGATCGTTCCATCCAGAGGCTTTAAGACACCGTTCTCCGGTGATGAATTCAATGTCTATCGTGCGCTCCGCTCCATCAACCCTTCGCCCTATCTTTTCTATTTTGATTATGGTGACTTTAAACTTTTCGGATCATCGCCTGAGGCTCAACTGCGTATCCACGGGAAACAAGCGACGATTTTCCCTATTGCAGGAACATTCAAACGGACAGGTAACATGGAGGAAGATCAAAAGATAGCCACCAAGCTCAAAGAAGACCCAAAAGAGACCTCCGAACATGTTATGCTCGTCGATCTTGCCCGCAATGACTTAAGTAGACATTGCACCCAAGTTAAAGTTGAGTCTTACATGGAACCACAATATTACTCGCATATTATCCACTTGGTCTCCAAAGTAACGGGCACATTAAAAGATAATATCAACCCATTTGACATCGTAGGTGATACATATCCAGCGGGTACGCTTTCAGGAGCTCCAAAACATATGGCGTTGACATTGATTGATCGTTATGAAGGATTACAACGTTCATTTTATTCGGGTGCAATTGGATTCATGGGTTTTAACGGAGACTTTAATCATGCCATTATGATTCGTTCCTTCCTAAGTAAGCAAAACACCTTACATTATCAGGCCGGTGGCGGTATCGTACTAGATTCAGACCCCGAAATGGAGCTACAAGAAGTAAATAACAAAATTGCTGCGCTACGAAAAGCATTACAATTAGCAGAAACATTATGATCAGACCATTGGAATACTGTGTCAACAAGCAACATATCCATGATTCGGTAGACACCATTGACAACCGCATCGTTGAGCTATTGGCATTACGAAAAACCTATATCGGCAAAGGCAAGTCCTTCGAGGATGAGCAAAACGAAGAGCAGAATATTATACGGAACCTGGACAGTAATTATGTCCTACTAGCAAAAAGATTTCATTTGCCAATCGAATTTATTCAGTCCATATTCCAGGAAATTGAAAATTATATTAATCAAGATTTTATAGCAAAAGGTTATGAGCAACAATAAAATAGTCGTTATAGACAACTACGATTCGTTCACCTACAACTTGGTCCATTTGTTACAGGAATTAGATCAAGAGTATGTTGTATGGAGAAATGATAAATTTAAACTGGAAGATATTGATGCTTTCGATAAAATACTTCTTTCGCCGGGCCCAGGTATTCCAGAAGAAGCTGGATTATTACTTGATGTTATCCGTACCTACGCTCCACATAAAAGTATATTGGGCATTTGCTTAGGCCAACAGGCTATTGCAGAAGTCTTTGGTGGTACACTATTCAATATGGAAAAACCTTTGCATGGCGTAGCAACAAATATTACTGTTGTTGATGAGTCAGAGAAACTGTTTCGGGACTTCCCAAAAGATTCCAAAATTGGACGCTACCATTCTTGGGCTGTAAACAAAGACACCCTACCAGCTAGCCTCAAGGTAACGGCGATCGACGAGAATGGCATCATTATGGCCTTAACCCATACCGAATACGATGTAAGGGGAATGCAGTTCCACCCAGAGTCGGTATTGACCACAAATGGTAAAAAATTAATTGAAAACTGGTTGGGAATCTAACATCTAAAAAAATGACTATACTTGATAAAATCATTGAACGAAAAAAAATAGAAGTAGAAAAAGCAAAAGCTTTAGTTCCTTTGGAAGAGCTATTAAACTATCCCTATTTCAGTGTAGCTTGTCTATCGTTGAGAGAATCTATTCTTGATCCTGAAAAAACAGGAATTATAGCGGAATACAAAAGAGCATCGCCATCAAAAGGAGACATCAATAGTACTTCAGCAGTGGAAGATGTTGTAAAAGCATACGAGGAGGCAGGTGCTTCGGCAGTCTCGGTTCTTACTGATAGCGAATTTTTCAAAGGCAATTTAGAAGATCTATCGAAAGCACGCGAAGCTATTAGCATTCCTATCTTAAGAAAAGAATTCATCGTGGATAAATATCAGATCACCGAAGCGAAAGCTTATGGAGCAGATATCATCCTTTTAATTGCAGCATGTCTGAAAAAGGAGGAAATACAGGAATTTGCAGCCTATGCACACCAATTGGGTTTAAATGTTTTACTTGAGGTGCACAACGAACAGGAACTGTTGGATAATCTTTTCGATGACATTGACGCAATTGGTGTCAATAATAGAAACCTTAAAGATTTTTCTGTCGACATTCAGCATTCTTATGATCTCCTGAACAAAATACCAACAGAATATATTAAAGTATCTGAGAGCGGTATATCTGATCCTTCGACAATTAAAGCACTAAAAAAAGCTGGATTCCAAGGATTTTTAATTGGTGAAAATTTCATGAAGACAGCCGATCCTGGACAAGCTATCAAAGACTTTGTAAAAGAAATATAAGGAAATCGAACCCTGACAGTAGGACACTATACTCTCGTTTAACTATCGATTTGGCGGGGTTGGCGATTCGAACGGTCAACGTTCGACAGAATCTGAAGAGATCAAAAATCGGCTCTAAACTCGTGACAGTTAGCTAACTTTATACTAATGCCAAATTTTGTACCTTTGTAAAAAATTATCGAAGATGTCGGTCAAGATTGGTGAAAATATTGATTTGGGTAAATTCCCATTGTTATTAGCTCCGATGGAGGATGTAAGTGATCCTCCGTTTCGCTATGTATGCAAACAGAATGGTGTTGATTTAATGTATACTGAATTTATTTCCTCGGAAGGCTTAATTCGGGATGCTGCAAAGTCAATTCAAAAACTTGATATTTTTGAATATGAACGTCCTATTGGCATTCAGATCTTTGGTGGAGATATTGAAAGTATGCGTCAATCTGCTGAGATCTGCGCAAAAGCAGGGCCTAATTTAATCGACATCAATTACGGCTGTCCAGTTAAAAAAGTAGTCTGTAAAGGAGCTGGTTCATCCCTGCTACAGGACATCGATAAAATGGTTGCAATGACAAAAGCTGTCGTTGAGGCTACGGATCTACCCGTAACGGTGAAAACACGTCTTGGCTGGGATGACAACACAAAAAATGTATACGAAGTTGCCGAAAGGTTACAAGATGTGGGGATCAAAGCACTTGCGATTCATGGACGTACGCGCGCGCAGCTGTATAAAGGTCAGGCCGACTGGTCTATGATTCGTGATATCAAACGCAATCCGCGCATCAAGATTCCAATTTTTGGCAATGGCGATGTAGACTCTGTCGAAAAAGCTGCGGCATGGCGGCAGGAGTTTGAAGTGGATGGCATTATGATTGGCCGTGCAGCAATCGGATACCCCTGGATCTTTAGAGAAATAAAACATTTTTTCAATACTGGTGAGCGTTTAGAAGGACCAACTATTGCCGAACGTGTCGAGGTTTGCAGAACACATCTGAACAAATCCATTGAATGGAAAGGTGACAAATTGGGTATTTTTGAAATGCGCAGGCATTATGCGAATTACTTCAAAGGAATCCCCAACTTTAAAGAACACCGAATGAAATTGGTTAGCCTTCAAAGCCAGGCAGAGATTCTTGAGGTACTTCATGAAATTGAACACAATTTCTCGGCAGAAATGGTATAATCCTGAAGTCTACGATTTATAAAGAAAAAGGTCGTGCTAAGTTAACATTAGCACGACCTTTTTTCGTTTAAGCGTCTTTCTTTATGAATCGCTTGAGCTGATTTCTTTCCATCAGAAATACACCTCCTATGTAAGCAATCAAAAGCCCATTACCAACGAAGGTATTATGATTAAATACAAAATAGGATAGATAGGAGAAACATATTCCTACAACTATATACATCAGGATCTTGCCCAATTTATAAGGTATAGGATAATGTTTTTGTCCCCATACATAAGATAGCACCACCATAGAAAAGTAGGCTAAAAATGTGACTATTGATGCTCCAACATAACTGTATCTAGGAATCAGATAATAATTCGCAACGACAGTTATTCCTGCGCCTACCAATGAAATATACAAAGCGTACCGCGTTTGGTCAGAAAGCTTATACCATACCGAAAGATTCATATAGATTCCCAGCAGCACATAATTGAATAGTAATAGCGGAACGATGAAAAGTCCAGACCAATATAAGTCACGAGTTTCCACATTTCCTTTAATAAAATACTTCAGCCAGTCAATATTCGCTGTAATCCCCAGCATAACTAACATCATGGCAATTACGAAATATTCCATAATCAACGCATAGGTCTTCTTTGCATTAGCATTTTTTGCATAAGAAAAGAAAAATGGTTCGGCACCCAATCGAAAAGCCTGAACAAAAATACTCAGAAACATCGCTAATTTTCCAACGGCTCCATAGATCCCCAAATCGCGATCACCAATATCCTTAGGCAGGTAGATTGGCAACACAATTTTATCTAAATTTTCGTTGATGATATAAGAAATATTGGCAATTAAAATCGGAAAGCTATACGAAAGCATCTTTAAGATTAACTGCTTTTCGGGTTTAAAATAGAAACCCCTCATCTCAGGAAGGAGCAATAGAAAGGTTGCTGCACTTGCCACAATATTAGAAATAAATACATAACCTATCCATTCATTTCTATACCAGCTGGAACACCAAGTGCCCAAAGCACCACCATCTTTTATCAAATAGGGAACTAGCGCAATAAAGAACAGGTTAAGAACAACCATAATACCGATGTTGGCCAATTTAATGGCACCAAATCGAATAGGCCTTCCCTCCGATCTCAATTTCGCAAAAGGAACAATAGCTAAAGCATCCAATGCCAATATCAGGGCAAAATACTTCACATAGCTCTCGTAATCGGCATTGTAAGTTCCCTTATTCAACCAGCTACCAATAGTGCCAGCAAAGACAAAGGCCGTTATAAAAAATAATACTGCCAGAGAGGCAATGACGATAAAACTGTTATTGAAAACCTGCTTTTTATCCTTTTCTTCGACTTTTTGGAGAAACCTAAAAAAAGTTGTTTCCATACCAAATGCCAAAACAGCATTGATCATGGACGCCCAGGCATACATATTGGTAAATATTCCGTAGGACGCAGGTGGATATTTGAGGACATACAATGGCGTCATGACGAAATACAGCATACGGGCTATAATCGTACTCAGGCCATAAATCATGGTCTGTCCGGCGAATTTTTTAAGTACTGACAAGGCGAAACGGCTTAAGATTGAACTCTTTTAACTACTTCAAAATTGGAAAAGCCCTTCATTTCGCCTTCCTTTACCTCAACACTTTCAACGATTGCACCCTCGGGTCCTTCTTGGCAGAACTCCAATAGTGAATCTAGCGCAAAATCGTCGCCCTCGCCCTCTATATAGACAGAACCATCTTTTAAATTGACAACAAAGCCTCTAACACCGACTTGATCTGCAACCGCCTTGGTTGTCAATCTAAAAAAGACACCCTGTACTTTACCTCTTATTGAAATATTCAAATGTTTCATCTGTAACTTATTTTTTCTTCCATCGGTCAGATGGAACTTTCCATGACTATAGTTTCGTTATTATAGTCATGGACGGTTCAATAAGAGCAAAAGTACAGAAGTTTTGGGGAATTAAATACTACGCTAAACGTTTTACCTTAACATCTTCATTTAGGCGCATGTGTTCCATACCTTGCAACAACACAATCCCAGGTTTTTTACCCACTTCAAGGGAGCCAAATTCATCCTCAATGTTCAACGCGATAGCACCATTGATTGTAGCCCATTGAATAGTCTGCAAGAAATCCAGATCCTCAAAGTGCGCATGCAATACCTTTAGCTCCTCCAAAATGGACAATGTATCGTTTGAAGCTAAACTGTCCGTTCCGATTACTAAACGCTGTCCAGCATTCATAAAATTCTGAACCTTTGGCAATGTTCCCTCAATATAAAGGTTGGCCTTTGGACAGAGACACCACATCACATCACGATCCATACGTTCTACGAAATCCAAATCTTTAAGAGAGGTATAGGTGTTATGAACCAACAATAATTTATTTGGATAAGGCAAATAAGGAAGATAAGACTGAATCGAATTTCTTGCCTGCGCCTTAATCGCATCAGCATTTTTTCCTATACTTTTATAAAAGTCCAAGAACTCACCCATTTTATAACGGAACAGTTTATTCTCCTCTTCACTTTCTTGATTGTGAATACTGATAATATTTGTTTCCGGAACCATCTTCTTGAATTTTTTAAAAAGGACCTTCGAACAAGAATAGGGAGCGTGCGGAGTAATGGATACATGCCCATTCCTAAACTCTTGGGTCAACGATTTAGCCTCCTTTAACTTAAAGTCAGCTTCTTCAGGTTCAATCCCGAGCACCTCCACAAATGTGTGATATAATATCTGCGAATCTTCCTTCAATTTTGAAGAATTATCAGTGTTAGCGTGATCTCCAACTGCGACAATACCATTTTCATACATATCTCGATCGGCTTTGGCCATAGCGTCATCTATTTTTTTCATCGATGCCGACCGCGTTGTCATCACCTTACTGAGAAAGCTCGGGAGCCCCATACCTTTAGGAACAATACCTTTCATATGCGACAATTCAATGTGGCAATGTGCATTGATAAAACCGGGAATTATCACTCCTTCATATCTCTCAACCTTCGTTTTATCTGAAGGTGTAAATGAAGTTGGGCCATAGATACCTTGAATTACCCCCTCCTCATCTACCGAAACAATACCGTCTTTTATTGGCATTGAAGTAATCGGCAGAATATAATTAGCGCTTAAATATTTTAACATTTTATCTCCTCACTATCAATTTAGTAACTAAAATTTTTTGACCTGTATGAATACATACCTTTAGTAGAAAAATTCATGCCAAGGTACCTAAAAAGAACAATAAATACCAAAAACAACAATTTGCACAAATTTTTAACCAAAAAGAAATAATACCGCAAATCTGCTCTTTTCCATTTGTCATAAATTACTTCTTTATACTTCATTTCAATTTTAAATTTATATATTCGCAGCATCGAATAGGGGTGCCTTGTTTTGTCAGGAACACAAATAAAGGCTGAGATTATACCCAACAGATTAAATTCTGTACACCTGATCCAGATAATGCTGGCGTAGGGAGAGGTTAGTTAAATAGTGCGGTCATAGTAACCCCTTGCTATGATTTGTTTAACTCAAACAAAATACATTACCATGATCAAATTTTTGATTTGTAGCTCCTTAGCTACTATTTCAAGCCAAATTGCCATTGCGCAACAAAATCTGACAATTAAAGCTGTAGACAATACCAATCAGACCCCCTTACAGTATGTTTCCATATCTATAGATGGACAAGCATCCTTTGCTGGCCAATCGGACAAAAATGGGCTGATTAAACTATATCGTATCAATACAGGTAAGCACCAGATCCAGGTATCTTCTCTTGGATATAAAACATGGAGCCAAAATGTGGATGTTAAAGACAATTTGGAGCTTACGGTAGCGTTAGAACCTAGTACAATTCAAATGGAAGAGGTGCTTGTTCAATCTACCCGTGCCAAAAGAAATGCTCCTACAACCTTTAAAAACATCTCCAAAGAAGAAATAACGCGTAACAACCTCGGCCAGGATATCCCATTCCTTTTAAATCAGACTCCATCCGTGCAGGTCAATTCCGATGCCGGTGCAGGCATAGGTTATACCGGAATGACAATCAGGGGATCGGATAATCAACGAATCAACGTAACATTAAATGGAATCCCTTTAAATGATGCGGAGAGCATGGGTTCATTTTTTGTAAACCTTCCCGACTTTGCCTCTTCTACCGAGAGCATCCAAGTTCAGCGTGGTATTGGGACTTCGACGAATGGTGCCGGATCATTTGGAGCCTCATTAAATATTCAGTCCAATACTTTAGTCGAAACCCCTTACGCAGAACTCAACAATTCATTTGGCTCCTACAATACCTGGAAAAATACAGTCAAGGTAGGTACCGGACTAATTAACGACAAATTTGCCTTCAATGCCAGATTATCTCGAATCAATAGCGATGGTTATATCGAGAGAGGTAGTTCAGACTTACAGTCTTTCTATGTGGACGGAGGCTATTATGGCAAGAAACATATTTTAAAAGGAATTGTATTCTGGGGAAAAGAAAAGACATATCAAGCCTGGAATGGCGTTCCTGAACCATTGATTACTGGCGATCGATCGCGCATGGATGACTATGCTGATAATGCACTCGAAATCTCGGGCGCAGAGAAGGATCGTTTCATGAACGCTGGCCGGAATTATAATCTATATACGTATCAAAATCAAACAGATAATTATACGCAGAAACATCATCAACTTCATTATACCAATATCTTGAACGACAAATTGACACTCAATACAGCCCTACACTATACAAGAGGTTATGGTTACTATGAAGAAATGAGACCGGGAGATAAACTAAGTAAATACGGTTTGACTAACGTCATCATTGGTAAAGATACCATACAAAAAACAGATCTCGTCCGTAGGAGATGGCTTGATAATTATTTTTATGGCATGACCTATGCCCTAAATTACAGACCGAATGATCAGCTTGAAATTACTTGGGGTGGAGCTTATAATCAATACAAAGGAAAACATTATGGCCAGGTGATTTGGGCACAATATGCATCAACCGGTTTTCTTGACGACAAATATTACTTCGGGAAATCACAAAAAAATGATTTCAGTAATTTCTTAAAGGTCGATTACAAACTAGACAAGTGGATATTAATGGCCGATATTCAATATCGGAATGTAGATTACCACATGTATGGTGATGATGATAAGGTGAAAAATTATAATTATCATCCTAAGTTTAATTTCTTGAACCCTAAAGCTGGTGCAACTTATTTGCTAAATGACCATTCAAATGTATACGCTTCTTATGCCTTTGCACAAAAAGAACCTGTTCGCAAGGATTTTATAGAGAAAAATAGCGCCTTACCAGACCCTACCCCGGAGAAAATGCAGGACATCGAATTTGGCTATCGTTTTACAAATGAAAAATTCAACATCGGATTGAATGGATATGGCATGTTTTACAAAGATCAGTTGATCCCAACAGGCGAAATCAGTGATACTGGCTCTCCAATTCGACAAAATGTCAAAGATAGCTATAGAATGGGGCTTGAATTCGATGGATCATGGAACATCAGCAAACAGTTCAACTGGAAAGCAACAGCTAGTTTCAGCCAAAATAAAATTAAAGACTTTGAAGAGGTAATCGGTGATACAAGGATATTTTATTCAAAAACAAACATTGCTTTATCTCCGGGAACGATTTTGTCAAGTAATTTTTCTTATAGTCCGATAACATCACTTACATTCTCTCTTCTATCCAAATTTGTAGGAACACAATATCTAGATAATTCATCGGCGAAAGAGAGGAGCATTTCTTCTTATTTTGTCAACAATCTGTTAGCAAATTATAGCTTTACAGCATTAGGTATCAAAAACATCAGTGCAACTTTACAGGTCAACAACATCTTAAACGAAAAGTACGAAGCCAATGGCTACACCTTTGGTTGGATGGAAGGTGATACCCGAAAATATTATAATTTCTATTTCCCACAAGCACCAACAAATTTCCTATTGGGCTTGAATTTCAAATTTTAGAAACAATTTATTTAAATAAAAAAACGTCTCTTTTTTCCTGAGGAAGCAAGAGACGTTTTTTATTTAATATGGCGGATAAATTGCACATTACATCGTGTTTAACAATCGGAATTTTTACCTTTGGTTTTATACTTTTCATTATGCGCGCAGTTATACAACGAGTGAAAAACGCCTCTTGTACGGTAGATAATCAGATTACAGGCAAGATCCAGAAGGGTTTAATGATTTTATTAGGAGTTGAAGAAGCTGACACAACAGAAGATCTGAAATGGTTAGGACAGAAATTCATCAACTTACGCATCTTCGAGGATGAACAGGGCCTGATGAATAAATCGATACAGGACATAGACGGAAATATCTTACTCATCTCACAATTCACCCTCTTTGCTCAAACAAAAAAAGGAAACAGACCTTCTTTTATCAGAGCAGCAAGACCGGATAAAGCCAAACCAATGTATGAAGAGATGGCTTTATTGTTAAGTCAATTGCTCCAAAAAGAGGTTCAACTTGGCATATTCGGAGCAGATATGAAAATCGACCTACTGAATGATGGTCCAGTTACCATCGTCATGGATACAAAAGATAAGGACAACTTTTAATTTTTTATTGAAAAAGATGACAATTAAAGAAGCACAAGAGGTTATTGACAAATGGATCAATAGTACCGGAGTACGTTATTTCAACGAACTGACAAACACCGCAATACTCATGGAAGAAGTCGGTGAGGTTGCCCGAATAATGGCTCGACAATACGGAGAGCAATCTTTCAAAAAATCAGACAAAGAAGTCAATTTAGCAGATGAAATGGCCGATGTATTATTCGTTTTGATGTGTCTTGCCAATCAAACGGGAATTGATCTAACAGAAGCTCTGGAACAAAATCTTCAAAAGAAATCAATTCGGGATGCCGACCGCCATAAAAACAACGAAAAACTTAAATAATTGGAGATAGTATTGTTTGTACAACTCTTTGAGATAATATTTAAAGTTTTAAATCGAATACGATGTATAAATTCATAACCTATTCGCTCATAGCGGGCATATGCTTTGCCTCTTGTGCGGCAAAACAACAGCTAAATTCTAAGGTCGAGCAGGCCAGTACTTTTAATAAGGCTGCCGTAGTCACAGCGCATCCTTTGGCTTCAGAAGTCGGTGTAAAGATTTTAAAACAAGGTGGGAACGCAATAGATGCTGCAGTTGCCGTGCAATTTGCTTTGGCAGTTGTTTATCCAAATGCAGGAAATATTGGCGGCGGCGGCTTTATGCTCTACCGCGATCATCGGGGTAATTTAGATGCCCTAGATTTTCGTGAGAAAGCTCCTCAAAAAGCATCCCGGGATATGTATCTCGATGCCCAAGGTAATGTTATTCCTGAGTTGAGTCTTTACAGTCAATTGGCCTCAGGCATCCCTGGGTCTGTTGCCGGTATGTGGGAAGCACACAGAAAGTATGGCAAGTTGCAATGGAAAGATCTCGTACTCCCAGCAATACAGCTCGCCAAAACAGGTTTTAAAATCAGTCAACGACAAGCCAATGAGTTTGAAAGCCATAAAGATCGTTTTGTCAAGCTGAATCCCTCTGGTGCTGCAATTATCAAAACCACAGCTTGGAAAACAGCTGACCCATTTATCCAGGAGGAACTCGCGAAAACGCTGGAAAGAATCGCAATAGAAGGGCGAGACGGCTTCTATAAAGGTAAAACGGCCGACTTAATTGTTGCCGAAATGGACAAAGGGAAAGGCATTATCAATCATCAAGATTTACTGGATTATCAGGCAATTTGGCGTACCCCAATTTCCACAAATTACAGGGGGCACAAAGTTATTTCCATGCCGCCGCCTTCGAGTGGGGGAACATCTCTTTTGGCCTTGCTCAAATCAGTCGAACAGTTTCCACTTCAACGCTGGGGCTTTCAAACCGATTCAACCATTCGTGTCATGGTCGAAGCTGAACGCTATGTATATGCCAATCGGGCCAAATATTTAGGAGATCCTGATTTTATTAGGGTACCCGTCCAACAGCTTATTGACTCCAGCTCAAATGCACATAAACTCAATTCATTCAATTTCCGTAAAGCGACATTAAGCAAAGATGTCAATGCAGATGTCATTCCTGGCTATGAAAGTGAACAAACGACACATTTCAATATCGTAGACGAGCAAGGGAATGCAGTATCCATTACAACAACACTCAATGATTCTTATGGCTCGGGAGTATTTGTGGCCGGCGCAGGTTTTCTCCTAAACAATGAAATGGATGATTTCTCGGTGAAGACCGGTGTCCCAAACATGTATGGGCTTACAGGGGAAAAAGCGAACGAGATTCAGCCCGGCAAAAGAATGCTCAGCTCAATGACACCCACTATTGTAGAAAAAGATGGCAAACTATTCATGGTTGTGGGAACCCCGGGGGGATCAACCATCATTACCTCTGTTTTTCAGACTATCCTCAACGTTATTGACTTCCGACAAAATGCACAATCTGCTGTGAGTCTGCCAAGATTTCATCATCAATGGCTTCCTGATCGCATTGATGTCGAAAATAACGCTATCAATGCCAATTTACGTGGCCAATTGACAAAAGATGGCTATACGATAAATCCGAGAGGGACAATCGGCCGTGTGGAGAATATACTTGTATTACCAAATGGTAAATTACAGACAGGAGCCGACCCACGTGGAGACGATACAGCGAAAGGTTATTAGATTAAAAATGATTAAACTATTTGATACAATCCCTATCTTACAAGAAATAACATATTATGATTCAAAGGAACTACAACAGGATTTTCAGAGCAACATTAGCGACCATATTTACGTTGATTTTATTTTCAAACTGCAAAATACTTCAAGGGCCTGATCTTACAAAGATACAAGTTGGTATGACCAAAGCACAAGTTATTCAAAAACTTGGAAAACCAGATGCTATTGTGGCTGCTAAGAAGTATCAGGAAGGCATCTTAGAAATATACGAATACAATACTCCTCAACTTGAAAATCCAGTAGATTCAGCCTCAGGATTGCGTCAATATTGGTTACATTTTTTTAATGATGAGCTGCAGGAATGGGGTACTAAACGTAATTATTCACCTCGAGAGTACGATCATTATTACGAGAAATATAGAAGGCGTCATTAAGTACAAGACATAAAAAAACCTGTTATCTAAGATAACAGGTTTTTTTTATAAGGATGAATCTTACATCATTCCACCCATACCGCCACCCATTGGAGGAGCACCAGCACCTACAGGGTTTTCTTCAGCTTCGTCAGCTAATACACACTCCGTAGTCAATAACATTGAAGCAACTGAAGCTGCATTTTCCAATGCTACACGAGATACTTTAGTTGGATCAATTACACCAGCAGCGATTAAGTTTTCGTAACGGTCTGTACGCGCGTTGTAACCGAAATCTGCAGTTCCTTCTTTCACTTTCTGAACGATTACTGCACCTTCAATACCAGCGTTATTACAGATCTGACGTAATGGCTCTTCGATAGCACGTTTAATGATGTCAATACCGATTTGCTCATCTTCATTGTCACCTTTAAGGTTTACCAAAGCTTCAGTTGAGCGAATGAATGCAACACCACCACCAGCGATAATACCTTCTTCAACAGCTGCACGAGTTGCATGTAAAGCATCATCAACACGGTCTTTTTTCTCTTTCATTTCAACCTCAGTAGTCGCACCTACATATAACACAGCTACACCACCTGACAATTTTGCCAAACGTTCTTGTAGTTTTTCGCGATCGTAATCAGAAGTTGTTGTTTCGATTTGTGAACGGATTTGAGCAACGCGTGCTTTGATATCCTCTACATTACCAGAACCATTGATAATAGTTGTGTTATCTTTGTCAACTTGAACTTTTTCAGCTTGACCCAAGTAAGATAACTCAGCATTCTCTAATTTGAAACCTCTTTCTTCAGAGATAACAGTACCACCAGTTAAGATAGCGATATCTTCTAACATTGCTTTTCGACGGTCACCAAAACCTGGAGCTTTAACAGCTGCAACTTTCAACGAACCACGGATTTTATTAACAACTAATGTTGCTAGTGCCTCACCATCTAAGTCTTCAGCAATGATCAATAATGGTTTACCAGTTTGAACTTGTTTCTCCAAGATAGGCAACAATTCTTTCATGTTGCTGATTTTCTTGTCGTAGATCAAGATGTATGGGTTATCTAATTCCGCTTCCATTTTGTCAGAATTTGTCACAAAATATGGCGATAAATAACCACGGTCAAATTGCATACCTTCCACAGTTTTTACTTCTGTTTCAGTACCTTTTGCCTCTTCAACAGTGATAACACCGTCGTTACCTACTTTTTCCATTGCTTGAGCGATCAAAGCACCAATTACTTCGTCATTGTTCGCTGAAATAGTAGCAACTTGTTTAATTTTATTATTGTCTTGACCAACTTCTTGAGATTGAGATTTCAAGTTAGCAACAACAGTTGCAACAGCTTTGTCAATACCACGTTTTAGATCCATTGGATTAGCTCCAGCTGCCACAGATTTGATACCTGGAGCAACGATTGCTTGCGCTAATACTGTAGCAGTTGTAGTGCCGTCACCAGCTTGATCAGCTGTTTTGGAAGCTACTTCTTTTACCATTTGTGCACCCATATTTTCTAAAGCGTCTTTCAATTCGATTTCTTTCGCTACCGAAACACCATCTTTAGTAATTACTGGAGCACCAAATTTTTTCTCAATAATTACGTTACGTCCTTTAGGACCCAATGTTACTTTAACTGCATTAGCTAAAGTATCTACACCTTTTTTAAGGGCCTCGCGAGCCTCAACGTTATATTTTACTTGTTTTGCCATTGTTATATGAGTATTTAGTATTTCTAAGAAGCATAATTAGGCGTTGAAATAGAACCGTAAACCAATTTTATCTTTTAATACGTCTAATTTTAAAACTTCACTAGAATAATCTATTGAATTCCTATTTGAGCCAGCAAGCTCATTTTTAAATAACCTGTTCGTATTAATTAGATAACAGCGTAAATATCAGACTCACGCATAATTAAGTACTCTTTTCCTTCATAAGTGATTTCAGTACCTGCGTATTTTCCATACAATACTTTATCACCAACTTTAACAGTTAACGGCTCGTCAACTTTACCTGTACCTACAGCAACTACTGTACCTTGAGATGGTTTTTCTTTCGCTGTATCGGGAATATATAACCCTGAAGCTGTTTTTTCTTCTGCAGGAGCAGCCTCTACTACTACTCTATCTCCGATAGGTTGGATACTTAATGCCATAATTAATTTACTTTTTATCTGTTATTGAATTTATTTTAATGTTATAATCGTTATAAACACATCATCTTTTATGCCAATTGTAAATAAGACAGCTTATAAGACAATTTTTCACAGAAAAGTTAATATCTCCATCGACAAAAATTCATTTTGCTGTCACACTGTCATTCCCGGCCTGCCAGTCTTACTTCCGTCGACCGCCCTCCCAATAAAATTAACGGTACAGGTCTGCCTTAGACAAAATACCCAACATAAAAAAGCCCCGTCTGTGAAAACAAACGGGGCTCATAATTCTTTACTGACAACTATTTCTTAGCTTCTTCTGCTGGTTTTGTTGCCGGTGTAGTCACTGGGGCCTTTTCTTGCGATTGAGCCGGAGCAGCTTGCTCTTGTCCCGCAGGAGCACCAGCAGGTTGTTGTCCAGTACCCAAATTCAATGGACCTTGTTGTTTAGGCGCTTCAATTTGACCTCCCAATCCACCTTTAGATGTACTTGGAGACGTACCAATAACATTTACACCTAAGCTAAATACCATAATGGCAATAACCATGATCCAGGTACCTTTTTCCAAAAAGTCACCTGTACGTTTTACTCCCATAAGATTCGTTCCACCTGAAAAACCAGATGACAAACCACCTCCTTTTGGATTTTGGATTAAAACCAAAAACGCTAAAATAATACTAGCTAATATGATTAGACCGATTAATAATCCTTGCATCTCTTTATGTTATTAATTTAATTTCTTTTCTAATTCTGTTACGCGTGCCGCAAAGTAAGCATTTTTTTCTGGATATTTCAAAACTAATTTTTTGTAAACCTCTATTGCTTTTGGATATAAGCCTTGCTCCATATAGATCTTTGCAAGCGTTTCGGTAACAAGTGAGTGTTGATCTTCCGAACTTTTCCTAGCTTTATTTTCCAAGTCTAATTTTTCCGCTTGTAAAGGCTGAATCATAGGCTCCTCACGAATAAACTTTTCGATCACCTCGTCAGTTTTACGCGGTATTTGAAAAGAGATTGTCGTTTTAACCTCATCACTCAACTTTGCTTCAGGCGATTGTAAATGAAAGATATTCTCCCGGATCTGTTGATCGAGTAGCTGACTATCCAGTTTCTCATGAATTTTAGCAATATCGTCATTGGAGGGCGTCATTGGGCCTAATGGAGATTTAACATAGGGCTGATAGGTATCAGCATATTCTAATCTCGTCTTATGCAACCACCATAAAAAACTGTATGGCATGGTATCATCATCGTAGACCGAAACACGTTCTTGACCATCATCCATTATTTCGACAACAGATTCAGATAGAACAGGTGTTACTAGTGCAGACTCCTCTGAATCGGCAATAATTTCTTGCTGCTGATCGCGTGACCGAAAATAATCTTTTGCAACCCCCGCTTGAATCAAACGATCCAATTCATCAACCTCCACCTTGGATAAAACTGGTTCAGCAACAATTTCGCTCTCAGCTTCAATTTCGACAATCCCATCATCGTCGCGAAGTGTTCCATCCACTAGAAATTCATCTGAAGGCATTATTGTATTAGGCTCTGCCGCTGATTTACAATGCATAAATTCATACAACCAACTCGGAGAAGATGCATAGAGCAAAGTAGACGACAAATTCTGAACTGAACTATGCTTGCCAAAAACTTTACGCTCATAGACAAATCGCAGGCTTTGGGCATAAGGATATTTTTCAATCAATGCTAAAACAACATCTTCGGCCACGGTGTCCGGATGATTGATTGCTTGAAAAAAAAGCTCGTTATTGGATAATGATATATTAAGATTCATCTTGGAAATAGAATTACCAATTAGCAAACGCTTTATTGTATATATCCTCAGTTAACATTTGAATAATTTCTTTACCCAAGGTCTCTTCTTGCGCACTCTGAAGGTTTCCTGCAAATTCTTTAAATCGCGTAAAAGGTTGCTCAAAATCATCCTTCGGATTAATTTTATTATGATAGGTAACCTTGATTGTAATAGTCAATCTATTCATAGCTGCACGATCTGTTCCGGCTTCAACAGCTGCCGGACTAATCGAATACTCTGTAATAAATCCCTCAAAGGTAGCATCACCGTCTTGATTCACCTGACTCAATCGAGATTGGTTACGGATACGCTCTTTCAGTGCCTCCGTAAAATTCTGACTTAAGGTCGGATAAACCAAAGGAGCTATATTTTCGAAATATTGAATATTGACTGTTTTCATTCCCTCAGGAATGGATCCACCAGTAAATCCATATTTTACCCCACAACTATTCATTACAACCAAAAAAGTTGTGGTGAGAAAAGCATATAAAATTTTTCTTGACAACATCTGTAAACCTTAATCTAAATTTAAGTCTTTAATTTTTCTGTACAAAGTTCTTTCAGAAATTCCCAACTCTTGCGCAGCAGCTTTACGTTTACCGCGGTGCTTTTTCAGTGCTTTCTTGATCAGATCAGACTCCTTATCAACAAGCGATAAAGATTCCTCAACTTCTTGAGCATCCTGCAGATATTCATCCTGTGCCACAGGATTTTTTAATACATTGGTCGGATTTGCCGGAGAATGTATCGTTAGCGTTGGGGTTGTATTATAATTTTCTGGATCTGCTTTCAATTGTGGTTCAATCTCCTGATACAATTGATTAATGTAGGGAGAATTTTGATCAAATGTGTTAGAATCGACACCTTTCTGAATTAATTCAACCACCAGTTTCTTCAGATCAACCATATCCTTCTTCATATCAAATAAGACTTTATACAGCAAATCTCTTTCTGAAAAATCCTCTTTTCCACCATTATTTGAAGGAACGACCGCTGGCAAACTCGTTCGGGATTCATTGGGCAGATAATTTTGAAGTGTATATGCATCAACAATGCGTTCTTTCTCCAAAACAGCGATTTGTTCCGCAACATTTTTCAGTTGACGCACGTTTCCGGGCCAGCTATAGTTGCGTAGCATATTCTGTGCATCTTCTGTCAGTTGAACGCCAGGTGTACGGTATTTCTCAGAAAAGTCCACAATAAACTTGCGAAATAATAAGTTGATATCTTCAGGTCTTTCACGTAAAGACGGTACGCGCAATGGTACAGTATTTAAGCGATAATAAAGATCTTCGCGAAATTTACCTTTTTGTACGGCTTCAAACACGTTCACATTTGTCGCAGCAACCACCCGCACATTTGTCTTCTGTACCTTGGATGACCCTACCCGTATATACTCACCGGACTCCAATACACGTAATAATCTTGCTTGTGTACCCAAAGGCAACTCACCTACTTCATCTAGAAAGATTGTTCCACCATCAACGACTTCAAAATATCCCTTCCTGGCTTCATGGGCACCCGTAAAAGAACCTTTTTCGTGACCAAACAACTCGGAGTCAATGGTCCCCTCTGGTATAGCTCCACAATTGACCGCAATAAAAGGGCCATGCTTACGGGAGCTCAATTGATGGATAATATGCGAAAAAACTTCTTTACCACTCCCACTTTCACCCTGTATTAATACGGAGATATCAGTTGGAGCCACTTGTCGTGCAATATCGATAGCACGGTTCAACAAAGGCGAATTACCGATAATTCCAAATCTATTCTTTATATCTTGGTTATCCATAAATTTCCAGTTGGAAATAAAACAATCTAAGTTTTCTTAATCAACAATCTTTCCTAATAATGTCGCAGAAGTACATGACTCGATAAGTACATTCACATAATCACCTTGTTTAAATCGAGGATCGATTGGAAATACCACCAATGCATTTTGATCATTACGACCGCAAAAATCGAACTCAGACCTTTTTGAAAATCCCTCAACAAGCACTTTACATACTTTGCCAACAAAATGTTGATAACGATATAAGCTATGATCGCGCTGTTTATTGATAACTTCTGTTAAACGACGTTTTTTTACATCCTCTGGAATATCATCTGCGTATCTTTTTGCAGCCAAAGTACCTGGCCTTTCCGAGTAAGCAAACATATAGGCGAAATCGTATTTGACATAATCCATCATAGATAATGTTTCCTGATGCTCCTCTTCCGTTTCAGTACAGAAACCTGTAATAACATCTGTAGAAATAGCACATTCAGGAATAATACGACGAATGGCATCCACACGTTCCATATACCATTCACGGTCATATGTACGATTCATCAATTCCAATACACGGGAATTTCCAGATTGAACTGGCAAGTGAATATAATTACAGATGTTTTCATGCGAAGCTATTGCATATAAAACTTCATCTGTAATATCTTTTGGATGGGAAGTAGAGAAGCGAATACGTAAAAGCGGGCTGATTTCAGCAACCATCGTAAGCAAGCTAGCAAATGTTATAGTTTCACCCGGTTCCTCCCCTTCAGCTACTGGAGCAGTATATTTGTAGGAATCCACATTTTGTCCCAACAACGTAACCTCCTTATAGCCTGCATTAAAGAGATCTTGGGCCTCCTTCACAATAGATTGCGGATCACGGCTACGTTCACGTCCACGTGTAAAAGGAACAACACAGAAAGAACACATATTGTCGCAGCCACGCATAATTGAAATAAAAGCTGTTACACCATTTGAATTCAAACGAACAGGATTAATATCGGCATACGTTTCCTCTCTAGATAACAAGACGTTTACAGCTTTAGCTCCATCGTCAACCTTATCAATCAAATTTGGCAGATCGCGATAAGCATCTGGCCCTACAACGACATCAACCAACTTTTCTTCTTCTAAGAATTTCGATTTCAAACGCTCGGCCATACACCCCAGCACTCCAACGATCATTCCAGGATTTTTTGCTTTAGCAGCTTCAAATTCCTTTAGACGATTGCGCACACGCTGTTCTGCATTTTCGCGGATTGAACAGGTATTAATAAAAACCACATCAGCTTCCTGATAATTCTTGGTTGTTTCAAATCCCTTATCCAACAAAATAGAAGCAACAATCTCACTATCCGAAAAATTCATCTGGCAACCGTAACTTTCAATATACAGTTTGCGTCCATTACTTAAAATCGGATCCTGTTCTAATAATAATGCCTCACCCTGACGAGATTCGTCGTGTTCCTTAGTGGTATGTGTTAAATCTAGCATAGCTCGATATTCAATAGAATATAATTTTTATTATTTTCGATGGCGTAACCAATGCAATGACCGATCTTTTGCTGATCTAATTTTATGCCCTTAGTTATTTCAAAGACTACAAAGTTAGAAATTTAAATCCATATAATGACAGTTTGTCAGACAGAAATATGGTTTATCCTTTGTCAAATTTTAGGAGCAAATGGACCATATAAAAATTCTGACACGCTGTATTTCACAAAAAAAGCGTTGATTTAATCAACGCTTTCTTATGATTCAAGATCAATAAATTTGTCTCAAGAGAATATTCCTGAAAATGCTTACTGACCTGCTTGTTGTTTCGCTTCTTTCTTCATTTGATCACCTGCAACAATAACGATTTCAACACGACGGTTTTGAGCACGTCCTGCTTCCGTATCGTTACTTGCAATTGGTTCAGAGAAGTTTCTACCCTCAGTTCTAATACGCGAAGACGCTAAGCCTTTAGATACCGCAAATGCACGTACAGAATTTGCGCGGTCCAAAGACACTTTTTCATTTGCAGCCAACGTACCTACATTATCTGTGTGTCCGATAACCAAGATTTCAGTACCTTGTTCCTTGTTTAACGTTGCTACTAAATTTGCGATATTATCTTTAGCTGACGCTTTTAAATCTGATTTATTGAAGTCAAATAAAATACCTGAATCAAACTTAACCACGATACCTTCCGCAGATTGCGTAACTTCAGCTCCTTCAACAGTTTTAGAAATCTCAGCAGCTTGCTTATCCATTTTTTTACCAATCAATACACCAGCAGCTCCACCAATGGCAGCACCCGCTAATGTACCAATAGCCGTATTACCAGCTTTGCCACCGATCAATGCGCCTAAAGCACCTCCGGCAACACCACCGATTACTCCACCTTTAGTCGTATTATTTGTATTTTGGATGGTAGAACAACTTCCAAATAACATAGCTGAGGTTGCAACTGTCAAACCTAATACAGCCAATTTTCTATTCATTTTCATATGTATGCTATCTAAGACTTTTAATATTCAAATTAAATACCGTTCTACTAAAATCAAACAAAGTGCCAAAAGATATTCTTATCAACTTTTTTGTTACAAAACACTGAAAAAGGCCCTTAAAACTTCCAAAAATGACGTCGATACGCTACATAATTTTAAATCACCTTTTCCTACTCGTACAAACAGCTAACAGTAACAAAAGCAAAATGTTTTTATTTTTCTTGGGTCTTTACTTCAATATCAGGTAAAAGAGCTCCTTTAGGCCTTCCCTTTGCGTTAAAGTCGTCCATAGATTGTTGTACGTAATGCATTAAATCATACTGTCCCCAATGCTCAGCCAGATCAAAAGATGGACGGTAACGTATCATAAACGCATCTAATTCTGTACTATCCAGCTTCGTCAGATTTTTAACAGCTTCACGAGAGAAAATACGATCAACTTGTAATTCATCCTTCTCTTTGTCCATAAATCGCCCAAAGCGTTTTGCATTCTTGGCTTCCCTTCCAAAAAGATTATAAAGGGCGGTTGCAGGACTACCCAGATAGGTCCCGAACTTATTTTTACCCCCATTATAAACACCCTTTTTAGCGTAATTATTCATGGCATCATTTAATTCGGCCTCCTTCGTTTTTCGTTCAACGATGACGGTCTCCAATCGTATCCCTTCTTGCAATTCCACATAAAACTCATTCAGGTTGGTCAGCACGGTTTTAACAGGTGAATACCCGACTTTGGTAAAAGACAGGGAATCTCCTACCGATGCATCAATCGTAAAAACACCAAAAGAGTTACTCAACGTTGATCTGTGCGTGCGCATATTAAGCACAACAGCATCTCCTATACGATTACCGTTCCCCTTTTGCAGCACCATTCCCGAAACCTTCTGCTGTTGTTGCGCAGTAGCTCCGAAATAGGTGAATAACAGCAAAAAAAGCCCTAATATATGTATATGTATTATTTTCATCCTATTATCTCTTTTCAATTACCCCAATTGGTTTCAGTGCGATTGTAATTATCAACAATTTCATTGGGTCAAACATTCATTTCCGTAAGGAACAGCTTATAATTTATTTCAATCTTATTAATTCCCAGCTACACCTAACCTACTTTGCTAAAAGTAGTAATAGTTTGACACTTGTACTGTTAAAAAAGTTTAAATATTATTTGTTTATCATTTGTATGGATAAAAAACAAAATTAGCCCCTTCAGTCACTACAACAAACAAACACATATAGTCTTTCGCCGGCTTGTAGTTCTGAATAAAAGACGCTTTACGATCTTCTTGAATAATATCCATTTCTACAAACTCTTCCAGTGTCGAGGCGTTTATGCTCCATTTCGTCTCCAGTTCCTTACGATCTAATATCACTTCGCCAACGGAAACTTCATGCTGATGTGCGACAAAAATTGGGTAGTCAGAATAACCTTCTTCAACAATCTCCAGCGCTACTTCGCGGATTGATTCACTATAAAAATCGAGATCTACCTGCAGACTTTTTAATGGACTTTGCTCTGTAGACGGTGTATTTTCTTCTCTTGCAGATCCTGCAAATAAATCTTCTACTTCCATAATGTATGCTATTACTTCTTTAATTCCAATAAAACCACATTCTCAACGTGTTGGGTATGCGGAAACATATCTACTGGCTTGATCCGCTTCACCTCATATTTTTCGCCCAACAACACCAAATCGCGTGCCTGTGTAGCAGCATTACAACTGACATATACAATACGCGGTGATTCCATTTCTAACAAACGAGCTACAACGTCAGCGTGCATTCCTGCACGTGGCGGATCTGTAATCACCACATCTGGTTTTCCGTGTTCAGCTATAAAGGAAGGGGTCAACACATCTTTCATATCTCCAGCGTAGAACTTTGTATTCGTAATATCATTGATCGACGAATTGACTTTAGCGTCCTCAATGGCAGTTGGAACATACTCTACACCAACAACTTCTCTCGCCTTCTTAGCGACAAAGTTTGCAATTGTACCCGCTCCTGTATATAAGTCATACACCAACTCATCCCCCTTTAAATCGGCAAAGTCACGTGTGATTTTATACAGCTCATACGCTTGTGCAGAGTTTGTTTGATAGAACGACTTAGGCCCAACTTTGTAACGCAAACCCTCCATCTCCTCATAGATAAAATCACGACCGGCATATACATGAATATCCTGGTCGAAGATTGTATCATTGCGTTTCTGGTTTACGATATATAACAGGGAAGCGACTTGAGGAAACTTTTCTTTAACAAATTCCATCAACAACTCAACCTGTCCTTCTTCCGGATATGCAAACACAACTATCACCATCATCTCCCCGGTTGAAGAAATACGGATAATCAAATTACGCAATACACCTGTGTGTTCACGCAAATCGTAGAACGTCATACCTTGACTAAGCGCAAAATCACGAATACTATTACGAACTTCATTTGAAGGATCTTCTTGCAAAAAACAATGATCGATATCTAAAATCTTATCAAAACGCCCAGGCACGTGAAAACCCAGTGCATTCATTTCTAATTGGGACGAGTCTTCATCAACAGAAGTCAACCATTTTTTGTTTGAAAAAGTATATTCTAATTTATTTCTGTAGTATTCTGTTTGCGCAGAGCCTAAAATACTTTCCATCGCTGAAGTATCTACTTTTCCAATACGCGAAAGCGCATTATCGACAGATTGTTGCTTAAATTTTAGCTGAGCATCATAGGTCATATGCTGCCACTTACATCCACCACATACTCCGAAATGCGCACAAAATGGATCTACGCGATAAGATGAAGCCTCTTTTAAACTGGTCACCCGAGCTTCCGCAAAATTCTTTTTCTTGCGCATAAGCTCCACGTCAACAACATCACCAGGAACAGCTTTTTCTACAAACAAAACCAAATCTTCGGTTTTTCCAACACCTCTACCCTCTTCGGCAATATCAATGATGGCAATATCTTTCAAGAACTTTTTATCTTGCGGAATTCTTCTACTCATAGGGTGCAAAAATACAAATTTATACCGATTTTCCATCTGCATAAATTATTTATAGGCATTGATTATCACTGGTATAAACAGGTTCTTAACAGGCTCGTAACTTCGTAAAGGAAACAATGGAACAAAGGAATATGAACAAAAGTAACTCCCGTACAAGAGAATCATAAGAAAAGAGAGCTGTACTCAAAAGATGGCGCCGCGATTTGGGCAGAGATGAAAGGCTTAGGATAACTTTACTGAACTGTTGCCTGAACAAGATAAGGAAGGATCTCTTTCTGAAACGAAATAAAGTTTTTTCGCACATCGGCATCTGAGACGGCCGTAAAAGCAAAAGAAAACACAATACTCTTACTGGACTTGATCAAAAAGGTCAGCTTTTCTTCGCTAATCGCTTCATTTATTTTTTCATTCTGAATGAATGTACTTAGGAGCAGAAACTCCAAATCTTCAGAAAGCGTTTTTAGATATTCTTGTGCGTTCGCAGATTCCCGGATAAACTCCCAACCGATCAATTCATTGCAAGCCGTATAGGTCAGTCGGCTTACCCGCAAAATTGTTGAAGCCAAAAATGAAGCCATATCATCTTCATATTTGGTTGTTTTCAAAATATCCTGCAGACTCGCGCGAAGATAATCCATGAGAATGGCATGCAAGATCATCTCTTTACTATCAAAATACTTGTACACTGTCGCCTTCGCAATCTTAGCTTTTTTTGCCAATGTGTTCACACTGGTTTTATGGTAGCCATTTTGACGAAAGAGCTCACGCGCTGTTCTTTTTATGGATTCAATAATATAATCTGGTTCCATATACGTTAGATCGTACGAATGTTGAAAGTCATCTACAAAGCTTAAAGACCAAAAAGCATCACATTATTCTCTTGCCTAGTTATCGTAGAGAATAATGTGATGCCACAATCTTTACAATGATTAATTTATATTAATTCAGTCTCAAATTGAGACAAGAAACGTGTGTCATTTTCTGAGAAAAGACGTAGGTCTTTAATCACATATTTAAGGTTTGTGATACGTTCTATTCCCATACCAAAAGCAAAACCTGAGTATTTTTTACTATCTATACCACAGTTATCAAGCACATTAGGATCGACCATACCGCAACCTAAAATTTCTACCCAGCCAGAGTACTTACACAAGTTACACCCTGCCCCTTTACAGATTGTACAGGAGATATCCATTTCTGCCGAAGGTTCAGTGAAAGGAAAATAGGATGGGCGGAAACGTACTTTGGTACCTTCGCCATACATCTCTTGAACAAAATGATATAAAGTTTGTTTCAAATCGGCAAAAGAAACATTCTCATCTACATATAAACCTTCTACTTGATGAAAGAAACAGTGTGCACGGGCTGATATAGCTTCATTTCTATAAACACGTCCAGGCATTATCGCACGAAACGGTGGTTTACCGGCTTCCATTAAACGCACCTGAACCGAAGATGTATGCGTTCTCAATGTAATGTCATTACCTTCCTGTTTTTTGATAAAGAAAGTATCTTGCATATCACGCGCAGGATGTTCCGGTGGAAAATTCAACGCAGAAAAATTATGCCAGTCATCTTCAATTTCCGGCCCTTCTGACACAATAAAGCCTAATTTCTTGAAAATTTCAACAATTTCTTTACGAACTAAAGAGATTGGATGTCTAGACCCCAGCTGAAAACCTTGACCAGGCAATGTCAAATCACTCGCAAATTCCTGTGATTTTTGCTTCTCACCAGACCCGAACTTTTCTTGTGCTTCTTTGAATGTATTTTCTGCTAACTGCTTAAATTCATTCAACACTTTTCCCAAAGTACGTTTCTCTTCAGGCGTAACTGTTTTGAATTCATCAAAAAGATTTTTCACAATCCCTTTGGAAACCAAAAACTTCAATCTGAAATTTTCTACATCGGCTGAAGAAGCTGGCGCAAATGCCTTAATCTCTTCAGTATACTGCGTAATTCTATCTTGCAACATAATTAGAGCAAACATAGCCAAAATTTCCGCTAAAAAGAAATTTTGAACTTCGACTGAGCATCATAAAAGAACACATAACAGAAACAGCGTACTTGCTTGGGAGAAGGCAATCAGAATTCCACCCCCAAAACGCTAATAAAACAAAAGAGCAGGCTTAGTTGCCTGCTCTTTTGTTTTTCGATGATTTTACTATATTTACTATACATGTAAAGTTTTTACATAATCTCAAATTCTTCAGCTTAAAATGGTAATGGATTATCCTCCTGATCATTCTCCGTAAAATCGACCTCCACTTCCTTATCTTCGACTTTTTGCGCCTGCGTGTTTGCTGTATTACCAGCACTTACACCCGCATTCGGTTCAAAATCCGATTTACGGCCTAAAAGCGTAAAGGTTTCAGCGACAACCTCAGTAGCATATCGTCTAATACCTTCCTTATCCTCATAAGTACGAGTCCGCAGTCGACCTTCAATATAAACTAACTTCCCCTTTGTTAGATATTTTACAGCCACGTCAGCCAGACCTCGCCACATAACAATATTGTGCCATTCGGTTTGTTCTACTCTTTTTCCGTCTTTGTTATACGTTTCTGATGTTGCCAATGGAAAACTGGCAACAGAGACATTGCCTTCTAAATAGCGAATTTCGGGATCTTTTCCAAGATGTCCCACTAAAATGACTTTGTTAACTCCTGACATAATTTAAAAGCATAAATGGTTAAAAATTTGATCTTTCCAAAAAGGTAAAGATCAACTTGTGTTTAGCTAATTTATCTAAATCTTTTAGAAATACATAATCCCAATTGGATTTTTTTTGAATTAGATCGCCTTTTAACCGCACCTCAAAAAATGTCGCATAAATATTTTGATGACTCAAGATATGTTTTGTCTGCTGCTGTAAAACATGTAGTTCAGCATCGGAACCGAAACAGGAAATAAACCACTCATCGCTAAGAACATCCGGAATTGACAAGCTGTAATTAGACTCCAAAAGTGGAAACTCATATAGATTCTGCCAAACGTCACCTTCACCGCGTTTAGACATCAGTATCCGATCGTTGTCCTTCAAGATAAAATAATTAAAGTATCTATCTTTGCTTGCCTTGGCTTTAAGCTTTACAGGCAATTGATCTACCTGGCCTTTAGATAACGCATAACAGGAAGGACGAAACATACAGAATTCACATAAAGGCAGCTTGGGCTTACAATGGGTGGCACCAAAATCCATAATCGCCTGATTATACAATGCCGGGTGTTTATAATCAAGATTTTCTTTGGCTATAGCTGTAAAAATCTTCTTTCCTTCCGTAGAATTGATAGGTGTTTCTATGCCATAGTATCGCGCCAGTACACGAAACACATTTCCATCCAATACCGCCTGGGCTTCATCGTTCGCAAAAGAGGATATCGCCGCAGCAGTATACTCTCCTATTCCAGGAAGCGTTATTAATGTTTGATAATCTACCGGAAAAACACCCTGATACTGATCGCGAACTATTCGCGCGGCCTTATGCATATTCCGTCCTCTAGAATAGTAACCCAGACCTTGCCAAAGATGAAGAATATCATCTTCTTCTGCATTCGCAAATTCCACAACATTCTTAAATCGCTCGACAAAACGTACATAATAGGGCAAGCCTTGTTCGACACGAGTCTGTTGCAGAATAATTTCAGAAAGCCATATTTTGTAGGCATCTTTTGTTTCCCGCCATGGTAGATCTCGCTTATGCTGTCGATACCATGCTTGCAATTCCTCGCCAAATTTCATAGCGACAAAAATGCGCAATTTTTCGCTAATACCAGCATTCCATCATTCGAGGATAGGTCTACGAATGTAGGTAATCTGTTCATCAGGTTCTAAAATCGTATTTTCCAATGTGATAAAGCCCTTGTATTTTTCTTTTAGCGCCTGATAGAGACGTCCATCATAAGAAACAGCAAATCGCCCATCTGCCTTGAGATAAACCGGCAAGTGTCGATTGCCCACGTCGAAGCAGAACTCGCCTACAACAGATAGATTCTGACTATCCAACAATACACAAAGACAAGGTAAAATGTTGACCTGGATGAATAAATCACCGCGATGATAAATACACTGCCCTGAACGCAGTGCGCTGCCATCATCACGCTGTATGCGCACCAGATTACCCTTTCTTGTTTTCCGCTGGATAACGCGCTTATTTACCTCATAATAAGAAAGATCCAAAATATCTGAATCACGGCCCAGCTTCAATTTATCAAAATCAGGGATAACATCAATCCATATCTCGTCATGCTGGCTCCCCTTATGCATAGTTAGTTCCTTCCACTACTACAACATCCACCAACTCTCGCTTACTTTTTCGACGAGGTTTTCTGTGTTCAATGACAGTGATTTCCTCCGCCTTCGATTTCTCATCTTCCGTTATCGCTTCAACGGCTGTGTCTTCCTTCTTTTCAGAAAGCTTATGTTGTGTAAAGTCCCAACACAATTGCCCCAACATATGTAAAAAGTCGTAAAGCAACTCTCCATCAGTACCCAAAGCACGTAGGATAACCACATCTTTTGAAGCCTGCGTAAAGCCGTAAGAGATATCATTGTATTCAACAGTTAAGATTTCATCCAATTCATATTTTAATTCTTGCGCAAAAAGAGCCGAGAACACAAAAGTTGCCTGATGGGTATATCCCTCAAAAAATAACATCTTCTGTATCGGTTGACTTTTGGGACGCAAAAGCTGATTGTCAATAAAGGACAGTTTACCTTGTCTAAAAATCTTCGTTTGCGTATGGAGACTATCAAACTCAAATGCTTCTTTCATGTGGATTCTTCCAACACTAATAATGTCACCCCACATCAAAACTGCATCTTCAGCCAAGTGAATATGATTGCTTGCCTTAAAAATAGAATCCTTAAACGGCGTTACTGGATGTGGAATGTAATGAAACAAGCCACCGGCCCCCACATGCACGTCCGTATGTTGTCTTGCGCCGCTTTTCATAGGATGAAGCTTATTGAAGGACTGTGTAAAAAGTTTCAATTGTGCATCTTTTTTCACATGAACATCAATGTGCAAATAATCCGTATCCATAATACCAGGCGATGCACTCATGATAATCATTTCCAAATGATTGGTCAATCCTGCCGCGCCATAGTGCGTTAGTTTATAAGGTGCATTATGATAACTCTCCTTCAATCTACTTCTGCCGTCCTCTTTGGCAACATTTAATACGATTTTGCTATCCATATACAATAAATTTTAACCTACGGGCTCCAACAAAGCATACTTTTTGATCCATGATTTCACATCTTCTAAACCTTCTAAAGTCATTAAGTTTGTAAAAATAAATGGTCTTTCACCGCGCATGCGGATTGTATCCTGGCGCATAACTTCCAAGTCGGCATTTACATAAGGAGCAAGATCTATTTTATTGATCAACAACAAATCCGAGCGCGTAATACCTGGCCCACCTTTACGTGGCATTTTCTCGCCTTCAGCAACATCGAGAACAAATATGGTCAAATCGGCTAGATCCGGACTAAAAGTCGCCGTCAGGTTATCACCTCCACTTTCAACAAAAATCAGTTCTACATCCTCAAAACGATTCGCTAATTCTTCTACAGCTTCAATATTCATCGAAGCATCTTCACGGATTGCCGTATGCGGACAGCCCCCTGTTTCAACACCAATAATACGTTCAGCGGGCAGGGCCGAATTCTGCTGTAGATACATAGCGTCCTCACGCGTATAAATATCATTTGTTACAACACAGATACTATAATCTGCCGACATCGAACGTGTCAACCGTTCAATAAGTGCCGTCTTGCCAGAGCCCACAGGACCAGCAACACCAATTTTCACGTAATTTCTCTTAGACATCTTTTATTTCAGTTATTTTTACGAAATGTAAATTCTCGTGTATAATTTTTCATGTTGCATGCATCGAATATCCTGAGCGATACAACAGTTTCCGATCAGATCATCATCCAGTTCGGGCTGTAATCCAACCAATTTATTAATCAAGGGCTGTAGTTTAAACAAAATCTGCTGTGCATCCATTTGGCTAATTGGAACCAGTTTGGCACAATTCGTCATAATACCATTCAAAGAATTATAATAAAAAGCACTCAGTGCGTCTGCATAACTAATTTCCTGCGCATGGGCAAACATGGCAAATGCCATCGCATAGTGACCATGCAGTTCTTGCGCATTTATCGCCTTTAGATAAGCCGAACAACGCTTGACCGGTTTTAACTTTTCTGTCAATTTTAAAAACCGTATTCCCAATTTCTTACTGGCATCCCGAATCTCATAAGGGGCTTTGAAAGCAGTTATCAATGCATCCAGTTCAGCGATTTTTTTCCTGGTTGCTCTTGATTCGCATAATTGCCAGGCTTTATGAAAAAAAGCAGCATCGTTGTAATAAAAACTATGTTCCAATAAAGTCTGTGCATATTCTTTTGCAGTTTTAGCATCATGTACAATCTCTTTATTGATATAAGTTTCCAAGCCATAGGAATGTGTGAAGCCTCCAATCGGAAATACAGAGTCGTTAATCTGCATTAATGTCAACAATGGATTCATATGTAATCGTTATTAATTAAGTATTAGAGCCCATTGGCCAAGGTAATTTTGTGCTGGACTACGGCATACTGATGTATGCGTAACGTATGGGTTCTTTCAATCACCCGTAGTTCTTTCGTCGGTGTAAAACCCGCCCTTTCTAAGGTTTCCCAAAGGGGATTTTCATAGGCTGCAATAATTTCATGTGCAGCGTTGATGAAAACAGGGATATGTTTGTTGCCAATTTCGAGACATATCCGAGCCATATCCAAGAGGTTTTTAGGACGTACAACAAGGCAAGGACAGGGCAATATTCGAACAGCAATGCGCAGTTCCGTTGTTTCGAACAAAATATCACCATCAAACAAGGATTCCGTCCCTAAATTTTTAAAGCCTATTTCTCGGCCTTCAACAGTGAACCCTCGGATAATACGTCTTTCCGTATCAAACCATTCGAGTTCCAAAAAATCAAGTTCAACACCGTTATGATCTGTGCTATCGGCCCAAATATTCCCCTTAATGTCTCTTGCTAACAACATAAATAACCAATTAGAATAAGAAGTACCGTTGGGCCATTGGAAGTTCCTTCAATGGTTCGCAGGTCGCCAACACACCATCGACTGTTACTTCATAGGTTTCTGGATTAACGACGATATTTGGTGTTGCATGATTATGTACCATATCTTTTTTCATCACCGTACGACATCCCTCCACAGGCAGACATTTACGCGACAAATTCAATTTTTGAATATTTCCGTTCTCCAAAGAAATTTTCGAAACGAAATTGAAGCATAGTTTTGAAACTGCTTTACCATAATTCCCAAACATTGGCCGATAAATGATTGGCTGTGGTGTCGGAATTGACGCATTGGCATCTCCCATTTTAGCGCCCAAAATCATACCGCCTTTGATGATCAACTCGGGTTTTACACCAAACAATTCTGGTTTCCAAAGGATCAAATCTGCATACTTTCCTTTTTCAATCGAACCAATATATTGGTCAATACCATGTGCTTTAGCAGGGTTGATTGTAAATTTAGACACATAACGTTTGACACGGAAGTTATCATTTTCTTTACCTTGATCTTCAGCTAAAGGGCCGCGTTGGATTTTCATCTTATGGGCCGTTTGGAATGTACGGGAAATGACCTCTCCCACACGTCCCATCGCTTGGCTATCCGAACTCATAATTGAAAATACGCCCATGTCTTGCAAAATATCCTCGGCAGCAATTGTCTGTGGACGGATACGTGAATCAGCAAATGCCACATCTTCTTTCACATTTTTATCCAAGTGATGGCAGACCATTAGCATGTCCAAGTGTTCTTCAGCAGTATTTACCGTAAAAGGTTTTGTTGGATTGGTAGATGCAGGGAGGATATTGGGATACATGGCGATCTTAATAATATCCGGAGCGTGTCCACCGCCAGCTCCTTCCGTGTGGAAAGTATGGATTACACGACCATCTATCGCAGCAACAGTATCTTCCAAGAAACCGGCCTCATTCAGTGTGTCGGTATGGATCGCAACTTGTACATCGTATTTATCAGCAACTTTCAATGCCGCATCAATTGTTGCCGGAGTCGCTCCCCAATCTTCATGGATTTTCACGCCCAGTGCACCAGCTTCAATTTGTTCTTCGATAGGTTTAGTGGTCGACACGTTACCTTTTCCGAAAAAACCAACATTGATAGGAAGGTTTTCAAACGCTTCAAACATACGCTCGATATACCACTTTCCTGAAGTCACTGTCGTTGCCAGTGTTCCATCTGCTGGTCCCGCACCGCCACCAATAAAAGTAGTTACACCAGAATATAGCGCTGTTTCAATCTGTTGCGGCGAGATAAAGTGAATGTGCGTATCAATACCGCCTGCAGTTAGGATATAGCCCGCTCCCCCATGCACTTCCGTAGAAGCACCGATGATCATGCCCTCGGTTACACCATCCTGTACATCTGGGTTTCCAGCTTTACCAATACCTACAATTTTACCATCCTTAATACCGATATCGCCTTTTACAATACCCCAGTGGTCAATTATAATGACATTAGTGATGCAAAAATCCAACACCCCCTCATCACGCAAGGCACGAGCCGATTGCCCCATACCATCGCGAATAGTTTTACCGCCACCAAATTTGTTCTCTTCTCCATAAACATTGAAATCTTTTTCGATTTCAATAAAAAGCTCTGTATCTGCCAGACGAACCTTATCTCCAGTGGTCGGTCCAAAAAGAGCCGCATATTTGTCTCTCGGGATATAAAGTTCCCCATCAACATATTTTACAGATGATTTATCTAAACCTAGTTTATCTAAACCAAGCGCATGTAGACCAACAGTAGTACCCAAAGTAGTGAGCCCTACAACTTTAATCCATTCGCGTCTATTCCATCCTCCCATATTTACTTAGATTGTCTGAATTTCAATTTTTTCATTTTATCAATGGCTTTGGTCTTCACCGATTGATCTGTATACTTCCCATTTGTCAATCCATTAAAACCGTGGATTTCCTTACTTCCGCCAAATTCAACCAGAACAACTGATTTTTGTTCCCCTGGTTCAAAACGAACAGCGGTGCTGGCTGGAATATTCAAGCGCATCCCAAACGCTTTCTCCCTGTCGAAGGAAAGCAACTTGTTCGCTTCAAAGAAATGATAGTGTGAACCTACCTGAATCGGTCGATCACCTTCATTTTTCACAACAATGCTTGTGGTTCTGTGCCCAACATTAGCTTTGATTTCCTCTTTTTTTAAAATGTATTCTCCTGGAATCATATCATTCAATATTTATTAACGAATAGGATCATGGACAGTCACCAATTTAGTTCCGTCCGGAAAAGTAACTTCGATCTGTACATCATGGATCATCTCGGGGACTCCTTCCATGACTTGGCTCCTTTTCAATAAGGTAGTACCATAAGACATTAAGTCCGCCACAGACCTTCCGTCCCTAGCCTCCTCCATAATCTGGGCACTGATGTAAGCGATACACTCTGGATAATTTAATTTTACCCCGCGTTTCAATCGCTTAGCCGCCAATTCGCCGGCCAAATGCAACAACAGCTTTTCTGTTTCTCTCGGTGTTAAACGCATAAAAAAATAATTATTTGTTAATTTGTTAAAGGAATTATTATAAAACTGGAATGGTAAAATATGCCCCAAAGGCTAAGCGGTTGTACTGACTCTTGGCTATATCCATATAGCCCTTATAGTTTACGGTGTTACCAACGTAACCTAAATAAAACCGAAGATCCTGGTTATGAAACGGCTTATGTTGCAAAGCCGCAAAATAAGTCCAGTTTTGGCGAAAATTCTTACCGAGCTGGTTATCATCTCTCGATCCCGCGACCTCATACCCACCTTTCAAAGCCACTTCCCATTTTTTACTCAAAAATTGATCATAGCGCAGTATGGCAGAGCTGTAGTTTACATCTTTGGCCAATACTCGCTTCTCGCCAGTTCTACCATAAAATTCGTTGATCGCCGAAGATGCAATCATCGCATGATCGACAGCAAGATAAGAGTACTGTAAATCAAGATATAGCATCTGTTTTGCTGTTTTGAATTTATTCGCTAATGAAACGGCATGATTAGTATGTCCCTTTGCAAACTGAGAGATGTTGTAAGACCATTTCGTATTAAAACGCTTATCCATAAATGCCCCCACCCAAGTGAAATAGGCTCCCATTGGTACACTAGAGCGTTCCAAATCACCTACAGCAAAACCATTTTTTGCATGAAGCTCCATAAAACTATCATTGGTCGTGTTGTAAACTTGGGCATGTAACGAATGATTCGGATTGACTTCATAGGATAACATTCCACCGACAACAAAGAGATTCAATATGCGGTCGACATAGTCTGTGAACTTATATTCGTAAATTGGGTTATTTTCAAATTCATAACTCCCGACCATCGCACTTTGCTTACCGGCCGTAACGGACCATTTGAGATCCTTGCCAAACTTGTACTTGATCAATGCCATGTCCAATGCACGCGAGCCATTATCCTGACTCGTTGGAGCAAATGACCTATTCAAACGAAAACGCACTTTATACGACAGTCTATCATTGTATTCGCCGCTCATCAAAATACGGGCATCATCAAGGTTTGCTTTTGCTTGAGACTCCCCCTCCCCATTGTCCGTTTGCAGACCTGCTCTTAACAGGACATCCAATTGAAATGATTTTGCTCGCGCGGGTTCTTTCAGTAACAAGCTGCTTCTTTGTGCCTGAACAGAGTCCGTTTGGATCTGCTCCTGCGCATGCAATGTTGCTATGCTAACCCCCAGTGTTGTAAAAAGTGAAAGTGTTTTTTTCATCCTTATATTTTGTTCCTTTATGGTAACGAAGCAATCCCGCGGTTTCAAAACATAATCCGATTCGAAACAACAAGATAGATCCATGAGTTATACTTATCTCTGGTACAAGTATATCACAGCCACCTAAAAATGGAATAAGGATGAGATTAAAATGAAATTAGAAAGGAGTTTTTGGGATTGTAACAACGACCAGAGTGCCTTGACCTTCCGTCGAATTGAGGAACAATTCAGCACCATGAAGGTCAAATATATTTTTGGCTAAAACAAGCCCCAAACCATTGCCATAGATATCACCGACATTAGAAGCGCGGTAAAAAGAGGTAAAAATATGTGGCTGGTCTTTTTTAGGAATACCTATCCCTTGGTCAAAAACTTTTATCGTAATATTTTTGCTATCGCTACTTATGGCAACGCCAACCTGCAGTCCATTGCCGTACTTAAATGCATTTGAAATAATATTGCTAAAGGCAATAAAAAACAGATCCGGGTTAGCCAAAACCGTAAGCTCATCACTATCTTCTGGAATTTCTGTTAGATCAAAAGAAAGCTTGAGGTCCTTATGAATACTTTTTTCGGCTTTATAAATTTCATAGAGTAATTCGTCAATTCGAATAATTTCTTTATTGTCCACTTCCCCCTTGAAGCCCATGCGGGATAGTTGCAAAAGATTGTTGATAATCAACTCCATTTTATCCGCATATTTCGCGATCGTCTCCAGTGAATAATAAGCTTCATGCTCTTTCGACAGGAGCTGTTGTGCCAATTCGGCTTCTCCCCCGATAATTGTAAGTGGGGTCTTTAGCGAATGAGAGGCATTTCCGATAAAACTTTGTTGCGACTGAACCGAAATATCCAATCGGCTAAGCATTGAATTTAAGTTCGCAATCAAAACACCCAATTCATCTTTGCTATTGCTAAATTTACTAAACAGGCGATGGTCTAAATGTGCGATATCAACTTTGTCTAAATCATTGTTGATATCCTTAATGGGTTTCAATAATCGGTCAGCAAAATAAAAAGACATCAGTACAATTAAAAAAATCGCCAAAATCCCACCTGTGATCAGGGTACGATCCAATTGACGCTGTTCATCATGGCCATAATCATCAATCCCTTCCGATACAACAATCAAATTTTCCTGGTGAAGATGATCCTGAAAGAATACCGCTACAAAGGCAGTCTTACCATGCATGTATCTTCCCTTTCCATGACGAATTACATCGGCATAGAATGTTTTTGGCATAGGCAGCTCAGGCCTCAATTGAACACGATCACTTCCCTTAACAACACGAATGAGATGGTCTGTTCCTTCAGATAATTGTTTCAGGTATTTACGTTTTACCTGAATATAGAGTGCCCTATTTTCATCCTTCTGATGGACGATATGGTCTCCGACAATCACGGCGTTCTCTTCTAGCCGATGAAAAAATTTGGTCTGTAGACTGTCGTACGTGAAATAAGACACATAAATGGCAAAAACAACAAGCAGCAGGGTGCTGATGATAGAAAATAGGAGAACTATTTTGGTCCTAATTTTCATGACGGATTACATAGCCCATACCGATCACCGTATGGATAAGTTTACGTGAAAATTGTTTATCGATCTTTTTCCGCAGATAATTTACATACACGTCGACAACATTGGTGCTTAAGTCAACATCCATACCCCATACTTCTTCCAGAATATCGATCCGGCTCAATACCTTATTTCGGTTGAGCATTAAAAATTCAAGTAAACGAAATTCAGTAGCTGTGAGAATAATAGGAGAATTGGCACGTTGAACCGATTTACTGTCTCTATCCAATTGAAGATCGTCAAATACCAATATATTTTTTTGCTCGGTAACTGTTTTGGATTTGCGGCTATAGCGACTGATTCGAGCTTTTAATTCCTCTAAACGAAACGGCTTCGTCAAGTAATCATCCGCATCCCTGTCAAAGGCCTCAACAATGTCCTCCGTTTGATTTAATGCTGTTAAGATAATAATTGGGATTTCGTTGTTAGACATCCGAATGTTTTTACAGACATCTAAGCCATTCATACCAGGCAACATCACATCCAATAGGATCAAGTCATAGCGGTTCAATCCCGCCATTTTTAGACCAGTATAACCATCCATAGCAATACTAATATGATAGCCTTCTTCTTTTAAGCCTCTTTCGATCAATGATATGACGGATGGTTCATCCTCTATTAGTAATAGTTCCACAGGTATCTTTTTTAAACAGTAAAAAATTCGAGGTTTGTAAAATACAAAATTAACATTTCACCTTTTTCCAAAAAGCGACATTCCTTAATTATTTTCGCTTTTTCTTGACGATTATATGATAATAACCTATAAAACAAGTAAAAAACACATAGAACTTCAAGAGCGCTATCTTAACCGCCGTCCTTATAACCATTTATTTCACTTGGTATAGAAATAGTCCACAACGCAAGATCTTTACTCAAAATATAAGACGCTAGCACCTGAACCCTAAGTACAGATCAAAAATCGGTTTTAAACAATCAAATACAATAATATCTATTTTTGAAAGAATTTCCACAAACAACGAAAGATTATTTCAAAAATCAATCGAATTTCAATATTTTTGTAGCTTAAAATCACACAATGAAACAATTTATCCTTTATTTACAGTTGGCGTTTTTTCTCCTTATCGGACAAGGACACGCTCAGCAAAAGCTATATAAAATTTCATATCAATTTGCTGATCCTGAAACGGGAACAGATACTGCATCTTCAGAATTCATCAAAATATTGGCTGGAAATAATGAAGCATTAATGCAGGCCTTCATCACCAAAGACCAGATGCGCATTGAAAGTTTATTATTCGGAAAATCGATACAGATCAGCAATATCCACGAAGGCAGTTCTTTTCTACTGGATGAAATAAATAAAACCTATACTGCAACAGAGCTGGCCACCGGCAAACTCATTGAGACTGCCGTAAACGAGGGTGATAATTATGCCTATTCGGGAGATTTTGAGATCAGCTTAGTTCCCGATCAAAAGAAGATAATTGCAGGAATCACCTGCGAAAAAGCAACATTCAATCTAACAGGTAGCCAAGATCCACAAACGGAAATTACCGTTTGGTATGCACCAAAATTGCCAAAGTTATACTGGGGCACTTACGATTATCTCGAAAAAGTACCCGGGGCAGCGCTCTATATCGGATCGGCCGGGCTCGGAATTCAAGCGACCAAGGTAGAAGAAATAACATTCGACAAATCACTCTTTGAAATTCCTACGGATTATGAAGAAGGTGAACCTATTGAGGAAGCTGTAGATTCCACGCTAAACGACCATCTATCTTGGTATCAAGATTCCAATACAGCATATTTTGGTGTACAGGACAGCTTAGGGAACAAATTAACACCAGCAAAGTATACGGCAATATATAGCTATGTAGGAGATTATGCTATCGTAACTGATGCAGCGCAAATGTTTGGCTTAATAGACATACAAGGCAAAGAAGTTATTCCATGTCAATATGAATCGCTCAGTTTAGAAACCGAAGGCGGTCCAGTGGTTTACATGAGAGATCTTAAGTATGGGCTGTTGGATACAAACGGTAAAATATTGCTGCAGGCCAAATATGACTTTATTTCAGTCCCTAGCCCAGAATATGCACTTTTTACGGAAGGAGATCATACGGGTATCATGGACCAAAAAGGCGCTGTTTTACTTCCTGCCAAATATGAAACCATTTCGGATTATCGCGATAATCTCGCGTTAATTCTAGTCAACCAATCCTACCAGCTTATTAATAAAACGGGGCATAATCAACTTAAAACGGATTATGAGTTTCTATCTTTTGCGGGTGAAAGACTTCTACTGGCATTTAATGACAATAAATATGGGTACATTGATTACACAGGGAAAGTCGTTGTTCCATTTAAATTACAAAATGCCCAAGCTTTTGAAAACGGGCTAGCGCTTGTAACGGAGGATCTAGAGAATTTTTACTATATTGACGCAAAAGGGAATTTTATCAAGAAATATGAAGAGTAATCCACAGACATTCCACTTGTCGACATTGCATCGTGGAAAATACATGTTAATCTTGCTAATTTCAATCTTTTTGATCGGAATGGGAATGTCTAAAGTTCCCATACAGGAAATTCTCAAGATTATTATTGCTCTTTTAATGATTCCTTTAGCACTGTATCTGGCCATAAAGTCTTCGACTTTGTCGTCGACTTGGGTCTTGGATGAAAATACACTTCAGATAAGCAACGCTAAAAAAACAATCGTTTTCCCTTTGAATAATATTTCTCATATCAGGAATCTCAAACGTTCCGGTGGCAACCTGATCATTATCAACCAAAACAAAGGGCCAGCCTTCCGTACCTGGCGCAACAAATTATTTCAAAAGGAAGATGATCTTCCCCTGCTAACGGAAGCCCTAAAGGACGCTGACATCGAATATTACGACCTATAAATTCTTTCTTCCTTCGGTAACATTTGTTACAGGCTTTTGCAAAGGCAGTATGTACCTTTGTAACATCACTTAAGAACAATGTTATGCTATTGGAATACATCAAACAACCATGGCCCTGGTATATTTCAGGACCTTTAATTGCACTGGTCATGTACCTGCTGCTCAAACAGGGAAAGGATTTTGGCATGTCCAATAATCTGCGTACCATGTGTACAGTATTAGGAGCCGGAAAAACTTCCTCTTTTTTCAGATTCGATTGGAAGACCCAGTCATGGAATTTATTGGTGGTACTCGGGACAGCCATTGGCGGTTTTATTGCACATAATTTTCTGAGCGATGGCACTGCAAGCCAGATTAATTCCAAAAGTGTTGCCGACTTAAAAGAGCTGGGTATTATCGACCATCTACAAGGCTACCTTCCTGAATCCATTTTCATTTTCGATGGATCTTTGTTTCAGTTTCTACTTTTAAGTATTGGCGGTGTATTGATTGGGTTTGGAACCCGCTATGCTGGTGGATGTTCATCCGGCCATGCTATTTCTGGACTTAGCAATTTTCAGCTTCCTTCTTTGATCGCCGTTATAGGTTTCTTCCTAGGTGGGATCATCATGGTTCATTTTTTATTCCCGCTAATTTTCGCATAAATGAAAGCACTAAAATTTATTTCCATCGGTATATTGTTTGGAATCATCTTATACAAATCAGAAGCCGCATCATGGTATAGAATCTACGAAATGTTTCAATTTCGTTCCTTTCATATGTATGGGATTATCGGTACAGCAGTGACCACAGCAATTATAATCGTACAAATCATCAAGAGAAAGCAAATCAAAGATAGTAACGGGATGCAAATAGCATTCCATGATAAAGACAAAAGTATTACACGATACCTGCTCGGGGGAACAATCTTTGGCTTAGGCTGGGCATTGACAGGCGCTTGTCCGGGACCAATGTTTGCCCTAATCGGTGCTGGTTATTGGACTATAGGGATCGTCTTGCTTTTTGCTTTGTTGGGTACTTGGCTTTATGGTGTCTTGCGCAATAAGTTGCCGCATTAGTTTTAACAAACTGCTTTATACCAAATTACCTCATATACGCGCAATCTGACGCCTGTACCACGGGTTAAAATTTTAGAAAGAGAAAATGGAATTAATATTTATAGCTGGTTTTATATTAGCTGTTCTGGTCGGCCTATCAATGGGTTTGATGGGTAGTGGCGGAAGTATTCTAACATTGCCAATATTTGTTTATATTTTTCATATAGAACCTCAATATGCATTGGACTATTCGTTGTTTTCTATAGGAATATTAGCCTTGGTCGGATCAATTTCTCCGTTGAAAAAAAGAGAAATTGACCTGAAAACTACGGCCATTTTTCTCTTTCCATCGCTAATTTCGGTCTATTTGACCAAGCGTTATCTCCTTGTAGCCATACCAGAGTCATTCCACCTGGGCGAAATAGCAATCTCCAGAAACCATATCATCATGCTGCTTTTCTCGATTGTGATTCTGATTTCTGCGACAGCAATGGTACGAAGACGTAAACAGGTTCAGCACGATCGATTCAGGGGCGGAATTGGCCAGATTTTCAACGTTGTCCTCGTCGGATTGCTCGTCGGTATCTTGACTGGCCTGGTAGGTGCAGGAGGAGGTTTTATCATTGTACCGGCCCTCGTATTACTCTTAGGAATTCCACTTAAGCAGGCCATTGCCACCTCGTTGTTTATCATCGGTTTAAACGCCTCATTCGGTTTGATCGCGAATTATCAGTTCCTGGAACATATGAATTGGTTTATATTGGTTACCTTTACGTTAATCACTTTAATAGGCCTCCAAATTGGTTCCAAATGGAAAGACAAATTAGATGCAGCAAAATTGAAAGGTATTTTTGGATACTTTTTAATTAGTATCGGCATCCTAATCTTCGCTTTCGAATTCATTCAATTTGTAAATCATTAAAATCACACGTTATGTTTTTTCAACACATTTTTGAGTCATCTTTAGCACATTCGAGTTATATCATTGGTTGTCAAGCCAAGGGTGTAGCGCTAGTCATTGACCCTAAAAGAGATGTAGACAGCTATCTTGAGATTGCACAAAAGAATAATCTGACCATAACCCATATTGCGGAAACGCATATACACGCCGACTACCTTTCAGGTACGCTAGAATTAGCCGCATTGACAGGCGCCCAACCTTATCTATCCGATGAAGGTGGAGAAGATTGGCAATATGAATTTCCACATATTGGATTAAAACATGGAGATCAATTTCAAGTTGGAAATCTGATTTTCCAGGTTATCCATACCCCCGGACATACGCCCGAGAGTATCAGTTTTGTATTGATTGATACGCCTGCAACCATGGAGCCAGTCATGATATTTACAGGTGATTTTGTATTTGTTGGAGATATCGGACGCCCAGATCTGTTGGAAAATGCCGCGGGAATGATCGGAACCAAGGAAATTGGAGCCCACCAAATGTACCGATCGTTGCAACATTTCTTGGCTCTACCTGATCATATTCAAGTATGGCCCGCACACGGGGCCGGATCCGCTTGTGGAAAGGCGCTAGGCGCCGTTCCGAGTTCAACAGTTGGTTATGAAAAAATACGAAACTGGGCGCTTCAATACCAACACAACGAAACAGCCTTCGTAGAAGAGCTATTGTCAGGACAGCCCGAACCGCCACGCTATTTTGCTATGATGAAAAAACTCAACAAAATAGCACGGCCTTTGCAAACAGCAGTTCCTCAGTACAACAAGTTAACGAACGAAACTTTTCTGGATTTATACCACAAAGGAACAACTGTAATTGATACACGCCATAAGTTTGAGTTTGCCAAAGGATATCTCCCAAATAGCATCAATATTCAGCATAACAAAACGTTTAATACCTGGGCTGGCTGGATCCTTAATTACACGGATCCCTTTATACTCATTGTAGAGGAAAGCCAATTGGACGACATTGCCCGCAAGCTTATGCGCATTGGATTGGATCATGTCGCTGGATATGTTACGCCTGATACGATTCCTCATTTGGGGATTCCATTGGAACATCAGCAACTCATCGGTTTCGAAGAGATGAATAGTGTATTGGGCAAATCCGATATCCAAATACTTGATGTGCGCAATGCCGCTGAGTTTTCAGAGGGCCATTTGCCGCATGCGACTCATATCTTTGTTGGTACAATTGCAGACAATCTTAACAAAATTGACCGAACTAAACAGCTATACCTGCATTGTCAGTCCGGAGACCGAGCAACCATAGCGGCATCCATATTGGCGAAAAATGGTATTAAGGACGTCAAAATTTATAGTCCTTCCATCAATGAATGGAAATTAAAAGGTGGAACATTGGTACAATAACATATACAAAAAGATCCCAGGAATATTTACCCCCTGGGATCTTTTTTAAAGAACCAAGCTATACGATCGAATTTGAGTTGCCATTGCATATAATAAAGAGCAATTCAACTCGTCAGTATGTTTCGTTTATAGACTATTTCTATTGATCCGCAAGAATTCGATGATCTCATCCTTCTTCTCTTCCATCTTGCCTTTCTTTTCCGTAAATTGGTGATTATAGATGGTCAGGTACTGATGGTCGTCCGTTTCAGATTCATATAATTCGGCAGTGGCAAAAGAGAAATGCTCTTCTTCATCCGAAAGATGGTCATACACATAGGCAAAATCATGATTACCCAAGGAGCTTACTACAGCATCTTTATCCGCCACGAATTTTAACCTTCCGGGCAATGTCCGCTTATTCATCCATGCTTCGTCTTTTTCAGAAAAAGGATAAATAGTAATACCCCTGAATGCCATAATAATTGGGGTAATCAGAATAATACCCATTTCAATCGCCCACACGGCCCACAACATACCGCCCGAAACCGGACTCTTTTTCAAGGTAAAAGTGCCGACTTCATTTAAACCCTGCATCGCTTCCCAAATAAATGAAGGGTGTAAGAAAAATGCCTTGAACCCCTCCAGATTAAAAGACGATTTTACCCAGGTATCTCCGCCCATTGTCCCCTCCGCATTGTACATCAGCGACACAAAAAGAGCCCATTGGGCATAAAAGCCTAAAATTGCAATCAGCAAAGTAATCAATATTGCAATGCCCTTATTTCTTAATTTCCATTGTTTGAAACAGAAATTAAGAACATAGAATATTCCAGCACCAAATCCCAATGTAATAAATACATTAAAATAAATAATAGGAATAAACCATTGCAAAGCGATGTAAACAATTGCCAGGACAATGCCACCCACTGTACCTAGCACAAGAGATCCAATAAATGCCAAAGCAGGAGCCTTTCCCGAGGGCTTATAATATAGATTTTCCATAAAAACAGTAAAATTGATTTTTAACTTAACAGATAAATCCCCTAACCAAAACCAAGCCAATTCTCCAAAGACCAGTCAATTTTCGTCAAGATTTGATGACATTAACTTCGTTACATTCGTTTAAGTGCCATTTATTGAGACAATTTTGTAAGTTTGGGGCATGAAAATCAAAATAATATCCTTTTTTACACTTGCATGTGTATTAAATATTTGGGGGGCAGTAGCGAAGGCCCAAAGAAAAGGATTCTGGCAACAGAAGGTTGACTACAACATGGATGTCAACGTGGATGAAAAAGCATATCAGTACGATGGAAAAATGACCTTGAAGTACAGTAATAATTCAGGGCAGTCACTAAAAAAGGTATATTTCCATTTATATTTCAATGCGTTTCAACCAGGATCGATGATGGACTATCGATTACAAAACATAAGTGACCCCGACAAACGAATGGTCACTAACTTGGGTACAAAAGAAAAACCGGTATATCAAAGCCGTATCGGAGAGCTGAAAGCCAATCAAACTGGTTATCAGAAAATTAAAACCCTAACAGTCAATGGTGCCAACACAACATTTAAAATTGATGGAACTATTTTGGAGGTAACTTTACCAGTTGCAATCCAAGATGGGGAAACAGCACGTTTTGATATGGAATGGACTGCACAAGTTCCGGAACAAATCAGAAGAACTGGCCGAAATTCAGCCGAAGGTGTAGCACTATCTATGGCGCAATGGTATCCGAAGATGGCTCAATTCGATGAATTCGGCTGGCATTTGGATGAATATACGGGCCGTGAATTTATTGCCCCTTTTGGCAACTTTGACGTTACCATACACCTCAATAAAAATTATGTCGTTGGTGCCTCAGGTGTTCTTCAAAATCCATCAGATGTCAAAGGTTATCAACAGAAAGCGAAAGTAAAAGCCGTCGACAATAAAGCAACATGGCACTATAAGGCCCAAAATATCCACGATTTTGTATGGGCTGCAGACCCCAAGTTTGTCGTTGATTCCGCTTCAAGTAAAAATGGCATAAGAGTGTATACCGTGTTCTTGCCAACAGACAAAGAAGTGATCTCGAATTGGAAGACAGCAATAGGCCTTTCTACCGAATTCTTTGACTTCTGTAGTACGAAGTTTGGTAAATATCCATGGCCAACTTATACCATCATTCAAGGTGGAGATGGCGGAATGGAATATGGTACAGCTACGCTTATCACAGGTGGCCGCAATCTAAAAAGCCTTGTCGGTGTAATATTCCATGAATCGGCACACTCTTGGTACCAACAATTGTTTGGAATCAACGAAACCGTCGATGAATGGTTTGATGAAGGCTTCACATCCTATGTCGAGGAGTTGGCTATGCAGCATATCTTTGAAAAAAGAGGTGCCATAGCATCTAACCCGCAAATTGCAGCCTACCGTGGATATTATAAATTGGCCCTTTCAGGTAAAGAAGAACCAATGAGTTTACTGGCAGATTATTATAACACCAACTATGGCTACAGCAACGAAGCGTACAACAAAGGAGCCGTGCTTGCAGAACAGTTGGGTTATATTATTGGTCAGGAAAATTTAGAAAAAACCTTCTTGAAATTCTATGACATCTGGAAGTTTAAACATCCGACACCAAATGATTTCAAACGCGTTGCTGAAGATGTTTCCGGTATCAACTTAAAATGGTATTTCAACCTGTTTATCAATACGACACGTCAAATCGATTACGCCATTGAAAAAGTAACAGATACAGAAATCCTATTGGCCAATAAGTCCAATTTTGCCATGCCACTGGATGTTCTGGTAGAATACACCGATGGAAGCAAAGAATTATTTTATATCCCTTTGCGTGAAATGCGTGGAGAAAAACCAGAAGAGCATTTTGACATTTACAAAGGTGTTAAAAGAACCGTGCTTGAGGATTGGTTCTGGACCAAACCCGACTATACTATCCATGTGTCGAAAACACCAAAAACGGTAACAATTGATCCTTCATTGCGATTAGCGGATGTAGAATCGGCAAACAACAGTTTTAGTAAGTAACTAAATATATTTCCCATTATCCGAACAGATGGGAAAATCAAGACAGCTTCCAACCCCAATATATACGACGCGGTTTGGAAGCTGTTTTTTAATTCCGTGGATTATATACTCTTAAGAGGAATAACCATATTCCATGTACGTTCAAATTGATAGGATTCTGAACCATCTCCCGTAGCAGCAAACAAATGAGTAGGCTTCCCATTTTCAAATAGTAAAAACGGTCGTTCAAAATTGGCCTGATGACTCGTCGTGCCATCATCCCATTGAATTGTTTTAGAATAAGCTTTTACAGACTTCGAAAGATGCCAATCTATGCCATCCTTCGAATAAGCATGTATCCCGCCTCCCTCTTCACCGCAGATCTTTCCGTAACGGTCCTTCATAATAAGTTCAAACTGCTGACCGTTATACCAGACAAATGGATCTTCTACATCGCTTTCATGGTTTTGGCCCGTATGGAATGAAAAAATAGGCTTGTCCGATAAACGGCGATAAGGTCCGAGGAAAGAATCCGCTTGCGCGGCTCCCAATAAAAGTGGTGGATTATAATTTACTGGGGAAGATTTATAAACTAAATAAACCTTTCCGTTCGGTAAGACAACTGACGAAGGATTTGATGTAATGGAGGCATCCCATTCCCCTTTTCGGGGATTCAGAATCGGTTGATCAACTCTTTTCCATGGCCCTGCAATTGACTTGGAATAGGCCATCCCAATACGTTTATGCATCCAGGCTTTCTGGCCTAAGCCTGACTCCCATACGTTTTCTGTAAAAGAGGGATTTGGTTCGTCATAGTTATTGCCAAAGTAATAAAGCACATAATAGTCACCATTTTTTACGATTCGAGGATTGTGTGTTGTACAGCCATCAAAATATTGCTTCCCCCGGGCAGGCAGTACAACTTCAACAAATTCGTATGGCCCTTCAGCGGTATCTGAAATAGCCCTGACGACTTCGGAGTTTGTCACCCAATTACCAAACGCATATTTTTTGCTCCAACGCGAAGCAAACATATGATATCGTCCATCTTCTCCTTTTATGACCGATGGATCCCAAATCCAATAATCTTTCATCGCAAATCCTCCTCCTTTTGGCGCCGGTAATAACTTATCAATAAAGGAGTCTTCAAGACTGTCCCCCAAAGCATATCCATGGTTTGAAAATAGGAAGAAGCCAGAAACACCGGCTACATTTTTCAGAAAGTCTCGACGAGAGGTTTTCATACGTTTTACATTTATTAGAAGAAAATAATTCGTTTTTTAATCTATTTGATAGGCTCCCATGAAATAATTTAAACGCGGCTGGTACCGATAGCTTTTTTATTTTCAGAAGGAAACTTTTGAATTCACTCCTCCTTCGTCAGACATTAGGTGCTATATTGGTGCTTTCTACCAACAAATATTAACAACAAGATAAAGAATAACTAGCTTGTTGTCAACCTTCTTTTAGATGATTCTTCCATCCTATTGCACTTTCTTTTTAAATCCCTAATGAGCGTGCGGAAAAGCCATGCGAAGATTTCAGGTACGCATAGTCGAAAGAAGAAAAAATAAAGGGCGATTTGGTCAGGTCTTGGTATATTTGTCCCCATGATTTATGTCCATATCCCCTTTTGTAAACAGGCTTGTCATTACTGTGACTTCCATTTTAGCACTTCACTACAATACAAAAGTGAGATGATCAATGCCATACGACGGGAAATCGAGCTCAGAGCAGCCTATTTGGAAGACAAAAAGGTCGAATCGATCTATTTTGGTGGTGGCACGCCATCCTTATTGGAAGCTGAAGAGATCGCACGGATCATCGATACGATAGCAATGCATTTTGACATCGTAAATCAGGCTGAAATTACGTTGGAAGCAAACCCCGACGATCTAAATGCAGCCAAAGTAAACAGTCTGCGGAATACAGCAATCAATCGATTCAGCATAGGCATACAGTCTTTCTTTGAAGAGGATCTTAAATGGATGAACAGAGCACATAATCAGCAGGAAGCACTGGCTTCTATCATGCGGGTGCAAGATGCTGGATTTGAAAATATTACCTGTGATCTTATTTATGGCTACCCACTGTTGACTGATGAGAAATGGAGCCACAATATGCAACAGCTGATTGACTTTGAAATTCCCCATATTTCTTCGTATTCCATGACCGTAGAAAATAAGACAGCATTGGATCACTTTATTAAAAAAGGCTTAAGTCCAGCTATAGATTCAGATCAGGCAGCGGATCAGATGAGTCTTCTTATTCATACATTGAAAGCCGCGGGATATGAACAATATGAAATTTCCAATTTTGCAAAAAATGGCCTTTATGCACGTCACAACACAAATTATTGGAAAGGCAAACATTATCTTGGTATAGGTCCTTCAGCACATTCGTTCAATGGAACTTCCAGATCCTGGAATGTTTCCAACAACGCGAAATATATGACCTCAATCAATTCAAACCAACTTCCCCTGGAAATTGAGGAGCTTTCTACGCTGGACCAGATCAACGAAAGTATCATGACTTCGCTGAGAACCATGTGGGGACTGGATTTGATTGCGCTGGAAAGCAAATTCGGGCAATCTGTCAAAAACCGAGTCCTAAAGGATGCTGAACCATTTCTAGGAGAGAAAAATCTCATTTTGGAAGAAAACAAATTACGCTTGACAGATCCGGGTAAATTAATGGCTGATCATATCATGTCCGAATTATTTATAATAGAGGATTAACAAATAAATCGCTAATATTTTATTAAAATAATAATATTACAAGTATTTACATTTAAAAAATTACGAAAATCAAAATATAAGTCTATTTTCTAGGCGGTTTGTACTATGTTTGCATCATAATCTATTATAAAATTATGATGTCACACAAGCCATCTTTTGACTTAGAGATCAAAAGTTACAGAGAGCAACAAAACGCTGCCGTAAGCTTAATTCAAATTGTCAGTAACCTGTGGTATAACCACGCTATTGAACTTGTATTTTTTCGAAATCAACTCATTGATGTAAAATCGAGTTCAATTCTCAACCTGATCAAGGAAAGCGTCCTCCTTACCGACGAGCCATTCAATATTTTTGACACCCTCCACGTGGCACAGGTATTGGAAAAACTAACCCTATCACCTGCGCGTATCGATATCGGAAAACTTACCTTACAAGTCAAGAAACAGACTATTGAAAACAACGATCTACCTAGTTTTATTACAAATGAATTAAAAGATATCAATCAACAAGCGGAATTAAAACCACGCGATGTTGTGCTTTATGGATTTGGCCGTATCGGCCGTTTACTCGCCCGAGAGCTTATGCATAAAGCCGGTGCTGGACAGCAGCTTCGCCTTCGTGCCATTGTAACGCGGGACGCCAATGATAGCAAGTCCATATTGAAAAGAGCGACACTATTAAAAACAGATTCCATACATGGTGCGTTCGAAGGCGACGTACAGGTCGACATTCCAAATCAGGCTCTTATTATCAATGGCATCACTGTCCACCTTATCTCTGCCAAACAGCCAGAGGATATTGATTATACTTATTATGGAATACAGCATGCTTTAGTCGTCGACAATACGGGTGCTTTTCGAGATGAGCAAGAACTGAGTCGCCACCTGAAATCCAGAGGTGCCGCCCAAGTTTTATTGACAGCACCCGGAAAAGGTGTTCCAAATATCGTATATGCTGTCAACGAAAATGATATTGACGTGCAACAGCATGCGATATTTTCCGCCGCTTCCTGTACGACCAACGCAATATCTCCTATTTTGGCGGTCCTTGAAAATAGAATAGGTATTGAAAAAGGGCATATCGAAACCATACATTCCTATACCAACGATCAGAATCTTGTCGACAATATGCACAAGAAGTCCAGAAGAGGGCGTGCCGCAGCGCTCAATATGGTGATCACAGAAACTGGAGCGGGGGCTGCCGTTTCAAAAGTATTGCCTTCACTGAAGGGCAAACTGACCTCCAATGCCATTCGCGTTCCCGTGCCAAATGGATCATTGGCAATTTTAAATCTCGAAATTAAATCTAAAACTACCGTCGAAGAAATCAATGCGCTTTTAAAACAGGCATCACTACAGGGTGACCTTGTCGAACAGATTAAATTTTCTAAAGACAGTGAACTCGTTTCTTCAGATATCATCGGCTCCACTGCTGCTGCGATCATAGATGCTCCAGCGACGATAGTATCGTCAGATGGCAGGAATGTCATTCTATATGTCTGGTACGACAATGAATACGGATATTCTCATCAGGTAATGCGCTTATCTCGTCATATTACTGGCGTAAGAAGGTATACATATTATTAGCATCAAACTTTAAAAATATAAGCGGTAGTTCGTTGTGCAATTGCCGTTTATATTTTTACAGGATTGCTTTTGAGGTATTTCATAATTATCGGTGTTGCTCCTGCTTTCTGCAGAACATATTCACGGGCCAATTTTCCGGCCTCTTGACGGACAGTCTGATCTTGTAAAACAGCAAAGACTTTCTTTAATTCTTTAGCACTGGCAATGGCGAAACCTGATCCATTTTGTACGAGATCTTTCGCTTCCTGAAATTTCTTGAAATTTGGTCCAAATAGAAGCGGTATGCCATATGTTGCAGCCTCTAGAGTGTTATGTATCCCAACGCCAAAACCACCACCAATATAGGCCACTTGGCCATACCCATACAAAGACGAAAGCATACCAATGTTATCGATAACGAGCACCTTTGAATTGGCTATTGTTGCGGCATCATAGGTAGCCATGTCCGAAAAGCGGAGTGCCTTCGGCCAAAGATTAAAAATGCTCGACAGATGTGATTCATTGATTTCATGCGGGGCCAAAATCAGCTTATAGTCTGAATAATCCAGAAGCAATTCCTGTAGAGCCTGCTCATCCTCGGGCCAGGTACTTCCTGCAACCAGGGCCGGATTTTCCCCAATAAATTGGCTGATCTCGGGAATCATTTTTCTGCTTTTAGGAATGTCTACCACACGATCAAAACGTGTATCTCCGGCTAACCCGGCATTCCGTATCCCAAATTCTTTCAAAAGACGTACACTTTCTTCATTTTGCACAAAGAAGTAAGTCACATAACTTAAAATTTTCAGAAAAAAAGTACCATAGGCCTGAAAGAAAATCTGATCGGGTCTAAATATTGCTGAGATCAAAAACAAGGGAATGCCCCTTCTATGTAGGCCTTCAAAAAAATAATACCAATATTCATATTTCGTAAACACAGCGAAACTTGGATTGATCAAGTCGAGAAAAAGCCGTGCGTGCTGAGCAGTATCGTAGGGGAGATAAAAAACATAATCGGCCAAAGGAGTGTTTTTTCTGATTTCATAGCCAGAGGGAGAGTAGAATGTTACAATTATTTTATGATCCAAATAATTATTTTTCACCGCTTCCAGGACAGGTCTTCCTTGCTCAAATTCCCCCAATGAAGCAAAGTGAAACCAAATATGTTTTTGGGAAGAATCAACCGTTTGTTTCATCCTCGAATACCAGTCTTTTCGTCCCGCTACCATGAGCTTAGCTTTGGCATGAAAAGGAGCCAAAATACGCAGTAAGAGTCCATAAAGAAAGATTCCAATTGAATAAAGCAAACGCATGTTTTTAAAATAATGTTTATCTTAGTCAAAGATATTAAACCCATTTCATTAAACGGAACCATTGAGTGGAAAATAAACATCGCAAACGGATTTTGATAACAGGAGCAGCTGGCTTCCTCGGTTCTCACCTTTGCGATCGCTTTATTGCGGAAGATTACGATGTAATTGGAATGGACAACCTGATTACCGGAGATCTACAGAATATAGCACATCTATTTAAGTTGGAAAATTTTGACTTCTATCGTCACGATGTCTCAAAATTTGTCCACGTTCCCGGACACTTGGATTATATCCTGCATTTCGCTTCGCCAGCCAGTCCCGTTGATTACCTTAAAATTCCGATACAAACATTGAAGGTAGGATCTTTGGGCACACATAATCTCTTGGGCCTAGCGCGTGCTAAACAAGCACGTATTTTGGTAGCCTCCACCTCTGAAGTTTATGGCGACCCACTGGTTTCACCACAATCCGAGGACTACTGGGGCAATGTAAATCCCGTGGGACCTCGCGGTGTATACGATGAAGCGAAGCGCTTCCAAGAGGCAATAACGATGGCCTATCACAATGCACATGGTCTGGATACCCGTATTGTCAGGATATTTAACACCTTTGGTTCCAGAATGCGTCTCAATGACGGCAGAGCTATTCCCACCTTTATCGCACAAGCGATACGGGGCGAAGACATCACGATTTTTGGGGATGGTTCACAAACACGATCATTCTGTTATATTGACGATCAGGTCGAAGGCATCTTTCGCTTGTTGCATTCGGCATGTGCAACACCTATAAATATTGGTAATCCAGACGAAATCAGCTTGCTACAATTGGCCCATGAAATTGTCGAATTGACAGACAGCTCGAGTAAAATCGTCTACGAACCATTACCGGTTGATGATCCCAAACAACGGAAACCCGATATTGGCTTGGCCAAATCAAAATTAGCCTGGGAACCTCAAATAGACCGAAAAACAGGATTGAAAAAAACCATAGAATTTTACAAAAAGATCCCTTTGGATACCTTATCACATAAAGACTTTACTTACTATAATCAACAATAATGAACAAAAAAATACTAGTCACAGGAGGAACAGGTTATATCGGTTCGCACACAGTGGTCGAACTACATCAAGCAGGATATGTACCTGTCATCGTGGATGATCTGTCCAATTCAAACATCAAAATTTTGGATCAGGTTGAAAAGATCATCGGCGTGAGACCTGAATTTCACCAATTTGACCTTTGTGACACAGAACGCGTGAATGAATTTGTAAAAAACAATACCGATATCTCAGGAATTATCCATTTTGCGGCCTCTAAAGCTGTAGGTGAATCTGTACAGAAGCCTTTGAAATATTACCACAACAATTTCTTCTCGTTAATTAACTTATTAGAGGCATATCAAAATAAGCCTATTAATTTTGTCTTTTCTTCAAGCTGTACCGTATATGGTGAGCCAGACTACTTACCTGTAGACGAGAGTGCTCCCGTGAAAAAAGCAACCTCTCCTTATGGAAATACAAAACAAATTGCTGAAGAAATTCTACAGGAAACTGCTGCTGCATATGACAACTACAATATTATTGCGCTCCGTTATTTCAACCCTGTAGGTGCACATGAGTCGGCACTGATCGGTGAATTACCAAACGGTGTTCCTCAGAACCTGCTTCCATTTATCACACAAACAGCCATTGGAAAAAGAGAAAAATTAACGGTATTTGGCTCTGATTACGACACACCGGACGGATCTTGTATCCGCGACTATATCCACGTTGTTGATTTAGCAAAAGCTCACGTTGCCGCAATCAGATTATTGGAAAATGGCAACCCGAACGGAAAGTACGATGTCTTTAATGTGGGAACAGGAAATGGATATTCTGTCCTTGAAGCGATCAAAGCTTTTGAGAAAGCTTCAGGACAAAAACTAAATTACGAATTTGGTCCACGTCGTGACGGAGATATCATCAAGGTTTACGGGGACGTCACTAAATCGGCCAATCAGTTGCATTGGAAAGCAGCACTTGGTATTGATGAAATGATGGCTTCTGCCTGGGCATGGGAAAAAAATCTGAAGGAAAATCCATTGGATTAAACATTAGCCTTTGCTGCAGCAACAACGCATTGTATTTAGCTTAACTGTATATGACCGTCTTAAAACTGAGACGGTCATATTTTTAGCTGTACGGGTCCTTCCACGTCCTTTCTTCCCAATAATTCCCATCAAATTACTTCCCACTTATCATTCAAGCTGAAAAGCAGTTAGAATCGAAGCTGGATTAAAATACTTTTCGTTGAGTATATTTGGCCAGAACTAGGCCCCAAAATGTCCCTCTGCCAACTAAAGGTCGACATTACACAAACTCCTTGTCGGAAATATATTCCATGAGCATCCCAGCCTGATCTCCAAGCTTCTTTTTCAAGCGCTGCATAGATTTTTTTATCGCGTCTGGAGTAACCCCCAATACGTTGGCTACTTCCTTATTATTTAGCCCCAGTTTCATAAGCACAATTACCCTCAGATTAGATTCCGTTATATCGGGAAATCTAGATTGTATATCCTGGAGTAAATTGGGAAATTCTTTTACAATCAATAATTTAAATTCCTGCCATTTCTCTTCAGTGATGAGATGTGACTGCAACAATACTTTTAGCTCCTCGCGATCTTTTTCAACAACATTCCCTTTTTCTTCAAGCATCGCAGAAAGTACATTTATCTGTTCATTATTCCGCTTAAGATAAGCGACGTATTCTTCAACTTGGCTTTTAGAGCTCACCAGTTCCCTGTCTAATTCTGCTTTTGTATACTTTAAATTAAGAAGTTGATATTCATAGTCACGTATCCGTTTTCTAGCACGAGATCGAACAGCATTATAAATAAAAAAGAATAACACCAATACCAACAAACTTAATATTAGCCATAATCGCCTCTCAGCTTGCTTTTTCTTAATAACAGCTTGTGCCAGCGATAATTTATCGGCATACTTTTGCTTGTCGGCCATAAACTTCAATTGGGACAATACTGGATCACCATCTAAAAAACGTAGTGAGTCTTGGAGACGTTCTATTCTTCTTCGTGCATTCAGCTCACGGCCGATATCGTTACTTTGCATCGCCAAATTCAACTTGTGAATCTCAAGTTCAAGTATTGTCTTCTTATCATCCGAGCCCAACAAAAGGGATTCAGCTTCCGCAATCATATGACGAACATCCTTCGTTTCCTTATTCGCTATATCTAGTCGAATCCGCATCATTAAGGCAAATATTGTATTTCGGTCATTCCCAAGAGACCTGGAAATCTCAAGATCTTTATCTAGGAGAGATAAAGCCTTATGGTAATCCTTCATACCTTCGAACACAGCCGCCTGATTACCTAAAATCTTCGCATAGCGTAATGAGTCATTCTCTGAAAGTGCTAAAGTTTGAGCCAATTCAAAGATTTTCATTGCCTGCAAGGTATCACCACCACTTTTCAGTGTCAGTAAACCTAAATTGTCCAAGATTTCAGCCTTCAATCTCGGTGAAATTTGTTCTTGTCGTTGCCCTAAATCCAGATATTTAATTCCAGAAGTATAATCACCTAAAGTTCCAAAAAAATAGCCAAGCTTCTTGTAAGTTTGCGTTAGGTCTAAAACAAATTCTTTCGGTATATCTTCGAGCCCTTTCTCTCCTTCCAAGATAAAAGGTAATGCCTCAGAGGCTTTCAGGCACCGATATAGGTAAAAGCCATACATTACCCTTACCCAAATGCGTACATTTTGATAGCTATAGCCTTCTTCAAGGTCCAGCGCTTTTAAATAGTATTTATCACTAAAGTTATTTCTTGCGCCTTCGGCATTAAACGACTGATCCGCCAGTAAACAATAATAGATTGCCAAAAGTGCCTTATCATTTTTTCGTACCGCTTGGCTAAAATATGGTGCAAGATATTTGCTTAACGACAGACTAGAGGATTGATATTGCGCTGATTCTTTTATAATTGTTTCGTAAAAGTTCTTCTCCTCTATCGAGGAATTGGAATCCATTAAATCCATCCCGTAGACAACATGACAAGGTATGATTGTTAGGAAAAGAAAAAATAGAAGATATCGAAACATATCGGCACAGGCATTGAATTTCGCAATAAAAATAAAAAATAATTTTAATTAAATCATCATGAGACAAAATCAACCAACTACAAACACAGTTAAGATTTAGATCGCAATTAGGCCTTACATTCTTTTATTAAAAATAAGAATAGTACATTAAATAATACGCTACTGTTGTTCGCGAATTAAACAATGAAGCCACTTATTGGAAAACCTTGTGACTATTCACTAAACGCGGTGAGATTATGCTTTTGACCAATAGTATTACTTGTTATCAAAAAAATGATAAATATGATCTGGTGTTATAGCTTTCGTTAATTGGACATCATATTCATTTTTATCTGCAATAACATCAATTGGATTAAATAAAGATAGTCCGACACGCTGTACACCAGCTTTACAAGACGAGAAAAAACGGTCGTAAAACCCTTTTCCATAACCTACTCTATAGCCGAAAAGATCAAAAATTAACAATGGTACTATAATCATATCAATAAGCGATGAAGCTACCTTAATGCCAGAGGTTGGCTCTGGAATACCCCAGTTGTTCGTCTCAAATCGTGTATGTTCATCCAATATGAAATGTTGCATCGAGTAATCATCAAAATTAGATCGCGAAACAACGATCTTTATCTGCGGAAAAAACTCTTGAATATAATTTATTATTAAATATGTATTGGGTTCGTGGTATTTCCCTATGGGAATGAAAATATGCAAAAATTCGACCCTTGAGAGATCAAGCTTTGTAAATTGCGAAAGTAATCGTTCATTGAGCGCAGTTTCTCTCTCTAAAGACAATTGACATCGCTTAGTTTTATATTCAAGTCGTAATTCTTGTTTCGATTTCATTTGTAAAATAGTTATTCCTAAAATTTATTTCCCTTTCTTACCAAAATCCCCATTAAATTCCATCACTTATGCCAAGATCAATCAAAAATAGCATTCCTTCCAATTAAATTTTTATTTGAGCTTCAAAAGCAAATAGAAATTCTCGTTCAGAATAGAAAAACCAGGCGTTAAACGCAGTCTAGTCATAAAAAAAACGGCCTTGTAGCGAGCGCTAACAAGACCGAATAATCAACCTAAACCTAAAATCTTTCTATTATTTTACGCGCTCGATATAATTACCTGTTTGCGTATCGACTCTTACTTTCTCACCTTGATTAATGAACAACGGTACCATAATTTCAACACCAGTCTCTACAGTTGCTTTTTTCAACGCATTTGTAGAAGTATCTCCTTTTACAGCCGGTTCAGTATACGTAATTTCTAACTCAACACTTTTTGGAGCTTCTGCCATGATAGGCTCATCACTTTCAAAAGCAATAATTACAGTCATTCCTTCTTTCAAGAAACGAGCTGAATCACCGAACAAAAATTTAGGAATATTGAATTGCTCGTATGTATTGTTATCCATTACCACGAAGAAATCTCCATCCTCATACAAATACTGATAATCGCTAGTTTCTACGCGCGCAATTTCTACAGATTCGTCAACTCTAAAACGGTACTCAACTAACTTACCAGTTTTAACATTACGCATTCTCGCTTGATAAAACGCACGTAAATTGCCTGGTGTACGGTGTATATATTCTTCTACGGATACTAATTCTCCATTAAATCTTAAGATATTTCCTGATTTTACCTCTGATGCCTTAGCCATTCTTTGAATTGAACTTTAAACGGTTATCTCATTATTGAGTCGTCAAAAGTACAAAAACTAATTGTGTTATTAAAATTTCATTCGCTACTTTTTTTTCTGAAAGTGTTTGTTTTTATTGGCCGGAGAGAACCTTAAGTTCACTTTCGTAGCTGTTAATGGTTATGCAATATTGATGGTTTTATGGAAAATAATCATTTTTGATACAGGACAAAAACTTTTCTCCTATTTTTAATAGGGTAGAAATAATTGTTGATCCCCTAAGACTTGAAATCGACGATAGAAATACTTTCATCGCAGAATTCATACTCTTTTTTTTGGTTGGAACAGACGATAAACAATCTAGATTCCACTTTTGTGCGCTCAATTAAATGAAGATACCATTGTTCACCCGCACTATCCAAATTACTTGTAGGCTCATCCAACAAAACCAAGGCAGATGCAGAACAACAAGCTAGCGCTAGCTTTACACGTTGACGCATGCCTGATGAAAAAAACCGGATTTCTCTGTCAAGCGCATGTTCCAATCCCAATATGTTTACAACAGTTTCTTTATCAAAAGAAGGAAGATAATTTTTAAATTTAAAATGAAAATCAATCAGCTCGTTTAAGGTAAACTCCTCGATCAGTTCAACATAAGGAGCTGCGAGAGACAGCTGCTGATATATAGTTTCCACACCTAGGACTTGGTCTCCATCCGTGTAGATCAATTCACCCGATGAGGGTGTCAAACTACTTGAAAGCACTTTTAGGAAAGTGGACTTCCCAGAACCATTATGGCCAAGGATGGCATAACTCTTGCCGGACTCGAAGGTATAGTTTATATGCCTAAAAATCCATTCATTGTTATACCTCCTACCAATATCTTTTAATGTAATTTTCAAATTCACTAGAATCGACAACGCGACTACATCGCTCTATTATTGAATCCTTTCATGATACCCCGGCCGGAGTTCCGAATAAAATCCAAAATTTCATCACGGATTTCCGTTGCCTGATATTCAGCTTCTATAATTTCTATTGCTTTAGCCAGGTTTCTGTTTTGGACAAAAAGAATTCGATAAAGATTCTGAATCTCGGCAATTTGCTCTTCCGAAAATCCTCTTCTTCTCAATCCAACAGAATTAATACCAGCATAAGAAATCGGTTCACGTGCGGCCTTAACAAAAGGAGGAATATCCTTACGCACCAATGAACCACCGGTAACAAATGCATGCGAACCAATTTTGACAAATTGATGAACAGCAACCATTCCAGCAAGTACAACATAATCACCTACTGTAATATGTCCAGCAAGTGTACTGTTGTTCGAAAAAACACAATTATCACCTACTTCACAATCATGTGCAACATGACTATAAGCTTGGATCAAACAATTTTTTCCAATGACCGTTTTATACCTATCCTTGGTTCCTCTATTGATTGTTACACACTCACGAATGGTTGTATTGTCTCCAATTTCAGCTGTAGTAATCTCACCATCAAATTTTAAATCTTGAGGTTCCCCAGAGATTACTGCACCGGGATATATTTTACAGTTTTTTCCAATTCGAGCTCCATCCATGATCGTCACATTTGATCCTATCCAAGTGCCTTCACCAATGACGACATCTTTATAAATGGTTACAAATGGCTCGATGACCACATTTTTAGCAATTTTTGCCTCCGGATGAATATAAGCTAATGGCTGTATCATCTATACTACTTTAGTTGTTATTTACTCTTACGATCTGTGCCATAAGCTCCGCTTCACACACGATTTTCTCTCCTACCATAGCCACACCTTTCATTTTTGCGATACCTCTTCGGATCGGCTCCATCAAGTCACATCTAAAAATAACAGAATCCCCTGGAGTTACCTGCGCTTTAAAACGTGCATTTTCAATTTTAAGGAATAAGGTCAACCAATTCTCTGGATCAGGAACCGTCTTCAGTACTAAAATTCCCCCTGTTTGTGCCATAGCCTCTACTTGCAAAACACCAGGGAATAATGGTGCACCAGGAAAATGTCCCATAAATAAATCTTCGTTCATGGTAACATTCTTCAAACCCACAACATGTGTTTCTGTCAACTCAAGAATTTTATCGACCATAAGCATGGGTTGACGATGAGGTAAAATCTTCATGATTTCAACCGTATCGTATAATGCCGGCATATTGGGATCGTAAACTTTAATTTTTTTACGTGTTTTATCTTTCTTGATCTGCTCCTTTATCTTTTTTGCAAAAGCCACATTCGCTGCATGGCCTGGCCGTGCAGCCATAATATGCCCTTTCAAAGGTCTTCCGACTAGCGCTAAATCTCCAACCATGTCCAACAATTTATGTCGAGCAGGTTCATTTTGATAACGCAATTGATTATTGTTTAATATTCCTTCCTTAGCAACTGCAACGGTTTCTTTATGAAAAAGATGCGCTAATTTTTGCAATTCCTCAGAAGAAGTCTCCTTGTCCACAATAACGATTGCATTACTTAAATCACCACCTTTAATAAGGCCATGATCAACCAACATTTCCAATTCGTGTAAAAAACAAAACGTACGCGAAGAGGCTATTTCAGATTTAAAATCCTCAATCGATGTTATCGCGGCATGTTGACTTCCCAACACAGGCGAATTAAAATCGATCATACAAGTCAAACGATAACCATCCATTGGCATGCCCAGTATTTCAACTTTGCGATCTGGCTCCGCATAATGAATATTATTCGAAATCTCATAATAATCCCGATCAGCATCTTGTTCTTCAAATCCCGCTTCCTCTAACAACTTCACAAAAATAGCTGAACTACCGTCTAGAATTGGTATTTCAGGACCATCAATATCAATCAGCACATTATCAATTTGTAAACCAATTAACGATGCCATCAAATGTTCAATTGTACTCACACTTGCTCCATTCTGCGTTATTGTCGTCCCTCTGGAGGTATCAGTAACATTATCCGCATCAACCAGAATTTCTGGTTGCCCCTCTAAATCCACACGTCTGAACTTAAACCAGTGATTTTCCGGAGCGGGCTTAATAGTCATCGATACAATTTTTCCTGTATGAAGACCTACCCCCGAAATTTCAACCTCGTTTTTGATGGTTCTCTGTTTTACATTCATTTCTAATAACATATTTTTAAATCAAAACTTCTTTTGACAAAACATTTATCCTTTAAGCCATTTCGATGTTCGCCATCGGCTTACTTAGGAATGATTATTTCATCACAATTAAAGAACAGTTTATTTTCAATGAAAAATAATTATTTCAATTTTTTTTCTACTAACTTTTCTAACTCTTGGATTCGTTTTTCCAATTCAGGAAGACGTGCAAAAATCACATTAGAGCGCAACTGCGGCTGGTAAGGCATCACTGGCGTACCGCCCCACTTTTTACCTTCTTCTTTAATCGATCTATTCACTCCTGATTGGGCTTGGATTTGAGATCCCTTTGCAACAACAATATGTCCAACGACACCAACCTGACCTCCTAAAACCACATGTTCTCCAATTTTTGAACTACCAGAAATACCTGTTTGCGCTGCGATTACTGTATTCTTTCCAATATCAACATTATGTGCAATTTGAATCAAATTATCCAACTTAACACCATCGCGCACTATTGTAGCGCCCATTGTTGCCCTATCGATTACAGTATTGGCGCCAATCTCGACATTATCCTCCACTTGCACATAACCAATCTGAGGTACTTTTTTATATGTTCCGTCTTCTTGTGGAGCAAATCCAAATCCATCCGATCCAATCACAACACCAGAATGTACTACCACATTTTTCCCAATCTTACAATCATGATAAATCTTCACACCCGGATAGAGTGTTGTATTATCGCCAATCGTAACTTTATCGCCAATATAGACTTGTGGGTAGATTTTCACGTTATCTCCAATGGAAGCCCCACGCCCAATATATACAAATGCACCAATATAACCTCCTTGGCCGATCTCCGCTTCAGCATGTATAAAATGTGGTTCCTCACGTCCGCTTTTGTCAAGACGAAACTCATTATACATATTCAAAATAGTAGAGAAAGCAGCATATGCATTCTTAACCCGTATGATCGTCAATGTTGGCTTAGTTGCCTGCGTCAATTGTAAATCTTCATTAACAATTACAATCGAGGCATCAGTAGTATAAATAAAATGCTCATATTTTGGATTTGACAAAAAAGAAAGATCGCCTTTTTTACCTTCCTCAATTTTGGCAAGGTTACCTACAGTAACTTCTGGATTTCCTTCAATCCGTCCTTCTAATAATGTCCCTATTTGTTGAGCAGTAAATTGCATGGTACAAATCTATGTTTTTTTATTAAAAAATAACTACTTGATGGAAGTAATTGCAACATATCCCACCTCTTTTGGATAACATAAGGCGTATTTAGCTACATTTTTCGATAATGCTTCCAAATTCCCTAGATCAGAAGCCTCCGTTATATCGACGAGCTCGCCCGATTTCAATAGTATTTTAATTTGATCCCTGGAAGAATTATAGGCCCGGTTTTGAATTTCCTGCATAAATACATAATAATGAATATCCTCTTGAGCCACTCCCATCTCAGCTTGTACTTTCGCCTTCACTAAATCAACATATTCTGGCAAGAATGGCTTATCACTCATGACAGATCGATATAGATTACGTTTCATAACACGTTGACACATTGCACTTAAAATAGGATCCTCATGACGTTCCCATGTTTTTATGGCCGACATAATATCCGTATCATCTAAACGAGTAAACCAATCCAAATGTAACGGGTCATCCAAAAAGTTAGTTTTGTTGACCTGCTGGCTTAAAAACCAATGAAACGCCGGAGTAGAAAAGAGCTTATGGCCAGCAGCCGTCAAATATTTTGCCCGCTGCAGAATTTTAATCAATAACTGTTCCGCACCGATAACGGTCTTGTGTAAATAGACTTGCCAATACATCAACCGCCGCGCAATCAGAAATTTCTCTACAGAATAAAGTGCTTTATACTCCACCACTATTTCATCCTCCACCACATTGAGCATTTTTATAATACGGTCAAATGAGATGACGCCTTCCGATACGCCTGTAAAAAAACTATCTCTATTAAGGTAGTCCATTCGGTCAACATCCAATTGGCTCGACACCAATTGATGAAGAAATTTACGTTCGTATTTATTATTAAAGATTGTAATTGCAAGACTTAGTCTTCCACCCAGATCATTGTTGATTCGATCCATTAAAAGGGAAGACAATAGCTCATGAGAAACACCTTCAATCAAACTATGCTCCAAAGAATGTGAAAAAGGGCCGTGACCTATATCATGCAGCAATATTGCCGACAGAACAGCCTCCTCTTCATCCCCTGAAATTATAACACCTTTACTCCTCAAAGTTTCCAATGCCATCGACATCAAATGCATCGCTCCTATGGCGTGCTGAAAACGAGTATGCAAAGCTCCGGGATAGACGAGATGTGTCATGCTCACCTGCTTAATATAGCGGAGCCTTTGGAAATAAGGATGTTGCACTAGATCGAAGACCAATCCTGTAGGAATAGCGACAAATCCATATACCGGATCATTAATAATTTTATTTTTGTTCAATGTGGAGACAAATTAATACGATCATCAACACTATAATTATGAAACCGAGCCCTTTAATCATGAACTCCTGGTTAACACTAGTATAAACTTAAAACAAAGATAGTTAGTTCATCGTTAATAAATGTTAAAAATAAAATCTGAAGCACGATATTTGCTTAAGTTAGCATGAGATCGAAAATCCGATCCTCTCCTCTACTACTAATAGACATATAATAACAAGATGCAAAAAACACATATTCTTTGGGCTGACGATGAAATTGACTTTCTAAAACCACACATTTTATTTTTAGAAAGCAAGGGTTACAAAGTTGACACAGTCAACAATGGAAATGATGCCGTTGAAGCCTTTAAAAATGGTTTTTTCCACCTCGTTTTCTTAGACGAAAATATGCCTGGGCTAACCGGGCTCGAAACACTTGCTATACTCAAATCGATCAACCCTACTGTTCCCGTTGTTCTGGTCACAAAAAACGAAGAAGAACATGTCATGGAAGATGCCATCGGCTCCAAAATAGATGATTATCTTATCAAGCCGGTCAACCCCAAGCAGATCTTGATGACAATAAAAAAATTAACGGAGAACAAACGTCTTGTCAATGAGAAAACCTCCATGGCTTATCAACAAGACTTCCGCAATTTGGGGATGATCCTGAATGACAATCTGGATTTCAATCAATGGTCAGAAGTTTACAAAAAACTTGTCTACTGGGAATTGTCCCTCGAAAAGCTTGAAGATAACAATATGCATGAAATTCTGACGATGCAAAAATCCGAAGCAAACATGCAATTCTCCAAATTTATAGAAAACAACTATATCCAGTGGATTAATCGCCCCGAAAACGCGCCCATTCTATCACACCAGCTATTTAAGAAGAAGGTATTTCCGACCATAGAAGATGATATACCGACATTTTTCTTTCTAATAGACAATTTGCGTTTCGATCAATGGAAAATTATCAATGAGGTAATCACCGACTATTTTAGACTTGAGGAGGAGATAAACTATTACAGTATTTTACCAACAGCAACACAATATGCGAGAAATGCCATCTTTAGTGGATTAACTCCACTGGAAATGGAAAAACGCTTCCCGAAATTATGGCAAAACGATGAAGATGAAGGCGGCAAGAATTTATATGAGGATAAATTTTTGGAAGATCAGATCAAGCGACTTTATCGCAAGTCCATAAAACATTCCTACACGAAAATTTTGACCCTGGAACAAGGAAAGGATGTGTTAGACAATCTCGGTAATTTAATGCACAATCAACTGAATGTATTGGTGTATAACTTTGTTGATATGCTTTCTCACGCACGTACGGACAGCTCTATGATTCGTGAATTAGCAAACGACGAAGCAGCGTATCGCTCCCTCACTTTGTCATGGTTTGAACACTCACCTCTATTAGAGGCTATAAAATGGCTCTCACAGAAGAAAGTTCGTGTGATTATTACAACCGACCACGGCACGATCCGTGTAAAAAAGCCAAGTAAAATTGTTGGTGATCGAAATACAAATACAAATTTGAGATATAAGCAAGGGAAAAATCTGAACTATATTGACAAAGATGTTTTTGCTATCAAAAATCCCCACGAGGCGCAGTTGCCTAAACTTCACGTTAGTTCAACATACGTTTTTGCCAAAGAAGATTCGTATTTTGTTTACCCCAACAACTACAATCAATTTGTCAATTACTTTAATGGAACATTCCAACATGGTGGAATCTCTTTGGAAGAAATGATTATCCCCTTTGCGACATACTTACCGAAATAGTAATTTTGCAACATGGAAATTATTGTAAATACGACAGCAGATCTATCTCAAGCGGCTCAGATACTTTTAAATAGTTTTCCAAAGGACCGGATTTTTCTATTATATGGTTCAATGGGAGCAGGAAAAACAACTTTTGTAAAATACCTGTGTAAACAATTAAATGTACAAGATAGTACATCTAGTCCAACATTCTCCATTGTTAATGAATATGAGTCTCCCGCAGGCCCCATATACCACTTTGATTTTTACCGCATTAAAGATGAACAGGAGGCATTCGATTTTGGCTACGAAGAATATTTCTATTCAGGTGCATATTGCTTTGTTGAATGGCCGGAGAAAATTCCCAATTTACTTCCTGAAGAAGCAAAAGAGATACATATTAGCATCATAGATGCAACAACACGTAAAATTTCCATTCGTTAACTACCTTTTCTCTACTATGGCTCATTTATCATCTTGTCAATATATTCCATCTGATATCCATGTTCCCGGACTAGCGGCTATACACGCCGAGCACCTTAGCTTTTCCTTTCATGAGAACAATATGCAGTTTGCTGTTGAAAATAGTTCTTTCGATATCGATGAAGGAAAAATAACAGCGATCATTGGTGAATCCGGCAGTGGAAAAAGTACATTACTGCGACTTATCTACGGTCTTTTGGAACCAACTGGTGGCATTGTGCGCTATAAAGGTTGGCAGGTCCCAACGCGCAAGGACAAGTTGATCCCCGGACATGATGCCATGAAATTAGTCTCGCAAGGCTTTGACGATTTAAATACTTATGCCAATGTATGGGATAATGTTGCATCGCAGTTGCCAAACACAGACATCAAACGCAAACAAGACAAAACTGCGGAAATATTACAACGTCTACGGATAGATCACCTCGCTAAAAAAAGAGTAGCAGACATCAGTGGCGGAGAAAAACAACGCGTCGCCATCTGTCGTGCTTTGATCAACGAGCCTGAAGTTTTACTAATGGATGAACCCTTCAATCAGGTTGATGCCTCTTTTAGGGATACCTTGCAACAGGACATAAAAGATATTGTTAAAGAAACTGGGCTGACCGTCATTTTAGTTTCACACGATCCTACGGAAGTACTTGCTTTGGCAGATAATCTCATTGTGATGAAATCTGGTAAAATCCTAGATCAAAACAATCCACATGTATTGTATAGCAATCCATCGCACCCTTATACTGCGCAATTACTGGCAAAAAGCAATATATTACAGGCTGAGCAAGCTCAAAATTTAGGCATAACAAGCGAAAAACCAATCGCGATACATCAAGAATGGATTTCAATAAGTCCTTCTGAGCAGTCTACTTTTTTTGTAAAAGATGTGCGATTCAGAGGTTTTTATTATGAAATCGTCGTCAGTAATAATGAGATTAACTTACATGCGATTATAACATCGCAAATAGTTCCACAAAAAGAACAAGCTGTCGATCTAACAATATCTCACTGGATCTCTTTTGACCATTAATTGTATATCCTAGTCTTGTGTGTCTAGCCAAGATAAAAATGCGTCAAACCATAACTTGTCTGAGGTTTTGTTAATTAACCCAAAGCCGTGCCCCCCTTGCTCAAAGGTATAAAGCGTGTTGGGCACTTTTGACTTGTCCAAAGCTGCCATCATTCTATAGCTATTTTCTATTGGCACAGCCATATCGTCTTTGGCATGCACAAAGAAAACCGGACAGACCTCAGAAGATACCTGCAAATTGGAAGAAAACAGCTTGATTTGGTCTTCCGAAGGGTTTTCTCCAATGAGATTTATACGCGAACCTTTATGTGTTATATCATTTTCCATAGAGATTACTGGATAAATCAATCCTGCAAAATCAGGTCTTAGGGATACATGGGAAGGATTCGCTATATAGTCTTTCTTAAACTTCGTAATTAAAGTGGAAGCCAGGTGCCCGCCAGCGGAAAATCCTATAACCCCAACCTTTCGAAGTCCGGGGTGCAACGTTCGGATCAATTGCATCGCCCGCTGGGCATCTTGAAGAGGTCCTATTGATTTGTCACGCATGATATTTGGTGAAGGCAATCGGTATTGTAAAACAAATGCCGAATAACCATTTTTTATCAACTCTTTAGCAACAGCATGACCTTCATGATCCATTGCTATATGAGAATACCCTCCTCCCGGAATAACTAGTACGGCGATATTTTTATCAATACTTTTATCTGCTGTATAAGCAAATAACTTCGGTACATTTTTTTCTAAATTTACTTGCCCCTTATCAGTCGAGTTTGGAATGGAATCTGCATAAAGGTTTATTGTTTCCTGCGCCTTAACGAGAGAAATCAACGAACATAAAATCATAAAAATTCTTTTCATTAAAATGATATTTTAAAAGATAGCTCCAGACTACATATACTAGAAAAAACGATTCAAACATGAGCTGGATATCCATGGTTTATAAGGAAGAAACAACTAAAAGATCTAAATCTTTCGCCGTCATATTAAATCTTGAGGCCATGTCAACATTTGTAAGGTTTCCTTGGTACAAATAAATTGAACTCCGAATACCGGGATTCTTCCAAATTGCATTTTTTAGTCCCCCGAGTTCAGCAAAATCAAGCAAAATAGAAGTGAAGATATTGCTCATTGCATAGGTGGCTGTTCGCGCTACCCGAGACGCTATATTGGGAACACAATAGTGAATAACATCAAATTTACGAAAGATAGGTTTATCGTGAGAGGTCACCTCCGATGTTTCAAAATTGCCTCCCTGATCAATGCTTACATCTATAATAACGGAATTGGGTTTCATTTTAGAAACGGTTTCTTCCGAAATCACACAAGCGGAACGTCCATTACGCGCTCGTAAAGCGCCAATAACTACATCCGAACTGATCACGGCCTTGTTTAAAATAATGGGTTGTATAACGGAGGTAAAAACACGACTACCAAGATTATTTTGTAGGCGTCTAAGTTTATAAATCGAATTATCAAACACTTTTACCTCTGCTCCTAACGCTAAAGCCGTTCGGGCAGCTTGTTCACCAACGGTGCCCGCGCCAATAATAACGACTTCTGTGGAAGCTACGCCTGTCACACCGCCGAGCATCAGTCCCTTTCCTCCAAATGCATTGCTCAGATACTCTCCCGCAATTAAAGTTGCCGTTGCCCCTACGATTTCACTCATCGCACGCACCACTGCTAGGCACCCCCCCTCATCTCTTAAATATTCGTAAGAAATTGCAGTGATTTTTTTATGCATTAACGCCTTTAGTACATCCAGGTTCATGAGTGAAGGTTGTTGAGAAGATAACAAAAGCTGCCTTTCTTTCATCAACTTCACTTCACTAAGGATAGGGCTACCAACTTTAATGATCAGATCTGCTTGGTACACCTCTTCCCGAGATGAAACGATACGAGCCCCCTGTTCACTATAATGATGATCTAAAAAATTGGCTCCAGCACCTGCTCCTGTCTCAATGATGACTTCGTGTCCATTTTCTACCAATAATGCAACCGCTAATGGCGTCAAGCAGATCCGCTTTTCCTGAAGCGAGATTTCCTTTGGAATGCCTATAAATAAACTCTTTGCATTCTTTTTCTTCTCAAACAGCATCTCTTTTGGAGAAATCATAGCCTGACTCGCAAGCTTTCCTAACTCATTCATCTTGTAAAATTGATAGTTAGCTAAAATTACAATAAAAAATCAATCTTATCAAACGAAGATAAATTTGGTTTGGCACTGCTTTGGAATGAAGCAAATTTATCTACATTTGTCTAAATTAATCAGATATATTACCATGCTCAGTAAAGTCAATATAGTGCCACGGTGGATCATTTTTTTATTGGACATCTTTAGTGTTTCCATCGCTTATCTCCTCGCAAATGTTATTTACTATGATTTTAACTTCGATTTTCTGCTCGACATTGATTTTAGCATTCGTTACATTTTATTTATAGCCATATGTTCTTTATCATTCTATCTCTTCAAGATGTATACTGGGATAGTTCGTTACACGAGCGCTATCGATTCAATACGTATATTATCAACGATAATATTTAGTGTTTTCGTTCTCCTGGTTATAAAATTAGTGATCCAAGCAAACGAGATAGAGCGAAACATTCCAACTGCACTCATTATCTTCTTTGCACTCTTCTCCTTTCTTATTTTAACCGTATATAGAACGATTATCAAAATTTTCTTTCTATACACCAAAAAAGTCAGCGGCTCCAAAAAAAAGACACTCATCTATGGTGCCGGTGACTTGGGAATTGCTGTAAAAAGAACCTTAGATCATGATGTACGATCCAAAAATGCTATTGTTGGATTCTTAGATGATAATGAACAAAAAATCAACAAGGTAATTGATGGGACCAAAATATATTCCTCGCAGAAGTTCAGCCATCTGATCAATACATTGAATATTGAGGAGGTTATCATCGCTTCGCACAACATTCCTTCGGACCGTAAAAATGAAATTACAGATGTTGCGCTCGAAAAAAATGTCAACATATTAACGCTCCCTCCTGTTAAAAAAATCATGAATGGTGATCTTAATCCCAATCAGATCCAGAAAATAAAAATTGAAGATTTACTAGAACGGGAGCCGATTAAGATTAACGACGACCACATCCTAAGCCAAACGAAAGGTAAAAGAATATTAGTTACTGGGGCAGCAGGCTCCATAGGTAGTGAGATTGCATCCCAATTGGGAAAATACGAGCCCCAAATGATTATCCTTTGCGACCAAGCGGAGTCTCCGTTACATAATCTTCAACTTGACCTTCAAGATGAATTTCCAAATCAAGTTTATCATACTTATATAGCAGACGTCCGAAGTACAAAAAGGATGCAATTACTTTTTGATACTTTCAAGCCGCATTATGTATATCATGCTGCAGCATACAAACATGTGCCAATGATGGAAAACCATCCTTTGGAAGCGGTACAGACCAATGTCATGGGTACTAAGAATCTAGCTGATCTAGCCGTGGAATTTCAAGTTGAAAAATTTGTTTTTGTCTCTACCGATAAAGCTGTCAACCCCACTAATATCATGGGAGCGACAAAGCGTATCGCAGAAATCTATGTACAATCGTTAAACAATCATTTGGAAAATTCCTTAGGGGCAACTGTGCACACCAAATTTATCACAACCCGATTTGGCAATGTCTTAGGCTCCAATGGATCAGTTATCCCTCGATTCAGAGACCAGATTCAAAAAGGTGGTCCCGTAACAGTTACTCATCCAGAAATTACGCGGTATTTTATGACCATTCCCGAAGCATGTCGACTAGTCCTTGAAGCTGGAACAATGGGACAAGGTGGTGAAATTTTTGTATTTGATATGGGTAAATCTGTAAAAATAGTTGAGTTAGCTAAAAAAATGATTCGACTTTCAGGATTTAAACCAAATGAAGATATTGAAATAAAATTCACTGGATTAAGACCTGGTGAAAAACTGTATGAGGAATTACTGAATGATTTAGAGAATACCTTACCGACTCACCACGAAAAAATCATGATCGCCAAAGTCAGAGAAAATAATTATGATATCGTCTCTATGAAAATTGGAGAATTGCAACAGCGTTTAGCGACACAAAACAAAAACGAGGTTGTCTATCAAATGAAAATTATTGTACCTGAATTCAAAAGTAAAAACTCCATCTACGAACAGCTAGACAAAGAAATTGAACTATCGAATGAGTCGGAAAGCCAAAGTTAATTCACTTTAAAATTTGCAAAACACTTGCAAATTTGCTCGAAAAGTGTATTTTTGCAATCCATATTTTACTGATTAGTAATGTCTAAAAACACAAATAATACAAATCAAGGTTTCAAACCTTCAAAAGGATCTTTTTTTCAAGATAACCAAAAAAGTGTAGTGTTCATTTTAGGTGGTATCGTTGTATTGATCTTACTTTATTTTGGATATCAAAAGCTTTATCTAGATCCAAGAGCAGAAGAAGCTTCGAACCGTATGTACAAAGCAGAACAGCTTGCTACAATTGATTCTTTACAAAGTAAAGCAATCATGGGCGATGGTGCGTTTCTTGGATTTAAACAAATTGCGGACGAATATTCCAATACAAAATCTGCAAATATTGCAAACGCCTATTTAGGAGGTTTATATTTGCGTCAAGGTAAATTCGATGAAGCTGCGAAAGCGCTTGAAAAATATGCTCCAACTGGAAGCCAAATTCTAGACCCGCTCGTAATTGGTTTAACAGGTGATGCTTTTTCAGAGTTAAAAGACTACAAAAAAGCCGCTGATTACTACAAGCAAGCTTCTGAAAAATCAAGCAACTCGTATACAACTCCACTCTTTTTGAAAAAACTAGGCCTTGTATATGAAGCACAAAATGACTATAAAAGTGCAGAGACTGCTTACAAGAAGATTAAAACAGATTTTCCAGAGAGCCAAGAAGCTTCAACAATCGATGGTTTATTGGGGCGTGTACAAGCACATTTATAAGAGAATAATTATAGAAATATAATAAAAAGAGGCTATTTGATAGCCTCTTTTTTTGTGACCATCTAAAATCACTATCTTTGTTACTATTATGGCAAGTAGCATTAAAAATTTATCCGACTTTTCGCACATCCAGGTTGCGGATGCAAGTCCATTCAAATTTGCAATCGTTGTTGCACAATGGAATGCAGAAATTACAGGTGCATTATTGAATGGTGCAATAAAGGGCTTGGAAGAGCATGGCGCTAAGGAAAACAATATCCAAGTCATAGAGGTTCCTGGAAGTTTCGAGTTAATTTCAGGAGCAGACCTCGCATTCAGAAACCAGGGGTTTGACGCTGTTATCTGTTTAGGTTGCGTCATTCAGGGTGAGACCAGACACTTCGATTTTATCTGCGATGCAGTTGCAAATGGCATTGCCAATGTAGGGCTCAAATATAATAAACCAGCTGTTTTTGGCGTATTAACAACGGACAACCTTCAGCAAGCATTGGATCGTGCCGGAGGGAAACATGGTAATAAAGGTGAAGAAGCTGCTATTACAGCAATACAAATGGCCCATATTGCCAAAAAATTCTAGTTTGGTATTAATTTTGCCTACCATTCAATGATGAAAAGTATTACTGAGCACGGCTTATTACTCAGGTACTTATATTTTGAACAAATCGATTAATAAAATATTCAGTTATCTTATTAATCGATTTTTATTTTTTCACTAGAATAAATTGTTATTGAATTGTCTTGATTGTAGTGTAAATTAGTTATACAACAGTCGGTAGGCTTATAGACAATGACGCAATGTTGAAGTTTCATGGGATCAAATTTGATACGAATTACTTGATGATTGTTTCTTTAAAAAATAGGATTATGAAAACATTATCGAATGTACTCTTGGTCGTTATACTGACGTTATTTTGTCAGTTGGATCTAGTGGCACAAGACGATAGTCTAAACAAGCAGATTTGGCAAAGTATCGGTGGCCAGGAAAAATGGGATTCTTTGCAGTTTTTGGCTTTCTCAGCAAAGGGAAATACCATCTCAGACCAGTTGTCAAACGACGAACGAAAGTTTCTATTCAATAGAACGACTGGAGCATGTCGATTTGATGGCTATAGGGGAACGGATCAGGTGACCTACCTGTTTAATTTTAAAAACCCAGGGTCAGACAAACTCTTTATTGGAGGGAATTTATCTGCAGATGGGCCAGAGCTCAAGAAATCAATTAAAAACCAGCTATTTTCGGATCTCAATCTGCTACTTTTGCCTACTTTGATCGGACAGAAGAATGTGCAGCTGAAAAACCAGAAGGAAAGTTTCAGTGCTGGACAGAAATTAACGATAGCAAATATCAGCTCGTCAGGCCCTATCTTTGGTTCAAAGATTGATGGTTTGCTTTATATTGATCAAAATACCGGTGAGATTGTCCGTTACGAATACACAGATAAGGGCGAAAAAAACACTTATGAAGTGAGCAAATATAAGGAGATTGGCGACGGGATACGTTTACCCAGTTTCTTCAATTCCACAAGCAATGACCAAAAGAGTTGTATATTCTCCTCTATTTCATCTTTTGTACAGGTAGAACAGAAAAAATTTACAGAACTATAATATGATTAATTGGATAGAATTAAATACAGAAGAACAGCTACAGGAGCTTTATCAATCCGATAAAGTTGTAGCCATCTTTAAACATAGCACGACTTGTGGTATTAGCAATATGGCTAAGCGTAGTCTTGAGCGTATGTCTGCTACTTCAGACCATGATTATGCGATTTATCTTTTAGACCTTTTGCGTTACCGCCCACTATCGAATGAGATTGCCCAACGTTGGAATGTAGAACATCAATCACCTCAAATACTGATTGTTGAAGGAAAAGACAGTTTATATGACGCTTCACATGGTGATATCCAATTTGATGAGATAGAACAATACCTAACGGCAATTTGACATAACAGGCCATAACTGCTGTTCAATAAAAATAGTTAGCATAAAATATCCCAAGCGATCTTCAACATGTATTGTATTGATCACTTGGGATATTTTATGAAGCTGAAAACAGCTGAATTGGCTATTTATAAATTTCCACTGTTATTTTACCGTCTTTAGTCACCGTACCCCGATACATGCCGGCAGTATTAAAAGGCATAGCAACATGTCCATTTTTATCCAATGCGATCATGCCGCCATTACCGCCCATTTCACCAATCCGATCGATTACTTGCCTGCTCGCTTGATCAACACGTTCACCTTTATATTCCATTAAAGCGGACACCGAATATGCGGCCACGGTGCGAATATAATATTCACCCCATCCAGTACAGGAAACAGCACAGGTATTATTGTTCGCATACGTTCCAGCTCCGATAATTGGCGAATCTCCGACCCGCCCAAACTTCTTGTTTGTCATCCCTCCCGTGGACGTACCCGCTGCCAAGTTACCTGCTTTATCCAAAGCAACACATCCTACTGTACCAAATTTAGCATCTTTATTGATGACGCCTAAACGTGAGCTTTGTTTTTGATCGTGATCTAGTTGTGTTCGTGTACTGTCATCCTTGCTCACTTTCTGCAAAGCTTCCCAACGTGCTTCCGTCCAAAAATAAGAAGGGTCTACGATGGTCAATCCCACTTGCTTCGCAAACTCTTCGGCACCTTTACCCACCATCATAACATGCTCAGATTTTTCCATCACCGCCTTGGCTGCCGAGATTGGATTTTTGATCGTCGTCACTCCTGCAACCGCGCCTGCGGCTAAGGATTTACCATCCATGATGCAAGCATCCAGTTCGTTGCCTCCGTCATGTGTAAAAACCGCCCCTTTCCCTGCATTAAACAAGGGTGAGTCTTCCATAACATGGATAGCAGATTCGACGGCTTCCAAACTGGATTTACCTTCTTGCAACTTTTGATAGCCCATACGAAGGGCTTGCTCCAAGTCGATCCTATAAGCTTGCTCCATCGAATCCGTCATATTCTTTTTCAAGATCGTCCCCGCTCCACCATGGATCGCCAAAACAAATTTTCCCTCCGTCATGGCCACAGGTTTTTTATACGATTTACAGGAAATTGCCAACAGGCTTCCCGCAATTATCATGGCGCATATCTTGAGGTTATTCATCTTCCTTCTCCCACCATTCTGAAGATTGTAAATCATCTATCTCACGACGGTCTTTTTTAGTAGGGCGCCCTGTACCGCGGTCGCGTTTTAGGACAGGAGCATGAAATACGGATTTAAACCCTACAGTTTCTTCAACAGGTGTTTGATCCTCGTAGAATTGAACAGCAGTCTTGGCGTCAACACGACGTTCCAAAAGACCTGTCACCATCACCACTTTTTTCTCAATTCCCTTTTGGACATGGTATACATCTCCGATCTTAACTTCATAAGAGGGTTTTATATTTTGGCCTTTTAGTTTCACCCGACCTGCCTTACAGGCCTCTGTTGCCAAAGTTCTTGTCTTAAATAAGCGAATTGACCACAAATATTTATCAATTCTCAATTTTTCTGATGTTCCAGCCATAACACAAAAATAATTATATTTTTAGAACCATTATAACCAAAAGCAATTATGGAAAATTCCTATTAAACTGAGTTCACTTATTAAAACGTCTTTCATCCGTTCGCCGGAAGAGTTTAATAGCTAATTGCGGACAAGTTGTCATCAAATACATACCAACTCCTGACTGCAAGCGGACTGTTAAAACAATGTCTGTAGTGTGAATGCACCTTAAAAAGGTGGACTCAACGTGGACTCACTGTGCACACACTGTGGTTAGAGTCAGAAGTTGATCATAATCTAGTAGGGTGTTGTTATCAGGAAAGTCTATTGCAAGGAACAATGGATAAAGTTGTTTTTAAGTCCAACTTTATCTAAGTTTGTACATCAAAATAAACTAATTCAAATAAGAAAATAAATAATATGGTAGAGCCACTTAAAAAACTGATTGAGGAAGCTTGGGAAGATAGGCAATTATTAGAATATAAAGAATATACAGAAGCCATCCGCACTGTTATCATGAAATTAGATAGCGGTGAAATCCGCGTCGCTGAAATGATCGGTACAAGATGGCACGTCAATGACTGGATTAAGAAAGCTGTTATTTTATATTTTCCAATCAATGATATGCGCGAAATGACTGCAGGTCCTTTTGTGTTTCATGATAAAATGAAATTAAAGACAGACTACAAGCACACTGGAGTACGTGTTGTACCAGGGGCTTCTGCTCGTTTAGGTGCATATTTGGCTAAAGGAGTGATTATGATGCCTTCTTACGTTAACATCGGTGCTTATGTAGACGAAGGTACCATGGTGGATACCTGGGCAACTGTTGGCTCTTGTGCACAAATTGGTAAACATGTACATTTAAGTGGCGGCGTCGGAATTGGTGGCGTATTAGAGCCCGTACAAGCAGCTCCAGTTATTATTGAGGACAATGTTTTCATAGGTTCAAGAGCGATTGTAGTTGAAGGTATTCGTGTAGAAAAAGAGGCTGTATTGGGTGCTAATGTCGTATTGACAGCGTCAACAAAAATTATCGACGTTACGGGACCTCAACCAGTAGAATATAAAGGTTATGTACCTGCCCGCTCTGTTGTTATCCCGGGTTCTTACACCAAAAAATTTGCGGCAGGGGAATATCAAGTTCCTTGCGCTTTGATCATTGGTCAACGTAAAGAGTCTACAGACAAAAAGACTTCATTGAATGATGCACTACGTGATCATAATGTAGCTGTATAAAGTTAAAACTAGTATAAAGATAAGATGAGTGCATTCGTAGATCGTGAGGATTTAAATAAGGCCTTGGAGACCTTAAAAAACGGCGGATTAATTCTATACCCCACCGACACCATTTGGGGGATCGGTTGTGATGCCACCAATCCTGATGCCGTGGAGAAAGTTTTCCAGCTGAAAGGAAGAGATAAATCCAAAAGTCTGATCGTCCTTTTACACAACGACAATCAATTGGCAAGTTATGTAAATGAAATCCCGGATGTGGCTTATCAACTTATTGAATACACCGAAAAACCCTTGACAATTGTCTATTCGAATGCCAAAAATCTTGCGCCCAATGCGATTGCTGAGGACGGTTCAATTGGCATTCGAATTGTCAAGCACCCTTTTTGTGAACAACTTTTACAACGGTTTCGCAAACCAATAATTTCAACTTCAGCAAATATCAGTGGTGAACCAACGGCGAAAGATTTTGATGAAATATCTGATGCCATCAAAGATGGGGTAGATTATATTGTCGCCTATGACAGAGACGTAACAACAGATGGAAAATCATCTACTGTCATGAAGCTGGATCCAAGTGGTAAATTTGAATTTATTAGAAAATAGCATGAAAAAGATCGTTTTATTTTTTGCATTAGCATTTGCTGTTACCAATTTATCTTTCGCACAGCAAAAAGATATTCCCGCCGCCAAGCCTGGTGTAAAATATGGAAAAGAAATCTCTGCGTCCAATGCGATTTCAGTGGCAAAGCTTGAAAAAGAACTCACGCAAAAGAACGCATTCAACGGAAAGGTGACAGGTAAGGTCGTTGAGGTATGTAAGAAAAAAGGCTGTTTCATGACCCTGCAACGAGAAGGCGAAGAGCCTATTACCGTCCGTTTTAAAGACTACGGATTCTTCATGCCAGCAGACATTGTCGGCAAAACGGTTGTTGTCGAGGGTATCGCAAAGAAAAAGGAAGTTTCTGTAGCATCGTTACAACATGCGGCAAAGGATCTTGGTAAATCACAGTCTGAAATAGACCAGATTACACAAGCTAAAAAAGATATTAGCATTATTGCTGACGGTGTTTTGGTTGTCAAATAAGGCGTTCTCACACCAAACCTAGCATTGTTCTGATGAAAAGATTCCACACTTCACCCTGTCACTCCATATTGGTCGATGGTACCTTAATGACCTTCGAAAAGCCCATTATTATGGGGATACTCAATGTGACTCCAGATTCTTTTTATGACGGAGGGGACAATACAACCGTCGAACTTGCGGTGGAGAAAGCAAAGAAGCTATTGCTTGAAGGTGCTCAAATTCTTGATATTGGCGCATACTCCTCACGTCCGGGTGCTCCATTAATTTCATCACAGGAGGAAATGGATCGAGCTCTTCCCGCTATTCGAGCAATTAAAACTGCATTTCCTGACGCTATTTTATCAATAGATACCTTCAGAGCAGACGTTGCTGCTGCTGCCATCGATGCGGGAGTGCACATTATAAATGATGTTTCGGGAGGTACGCTCGATGATAATATGTTCGCCACGGTAGCAAAATATCAAGTTCCCTATATTCTCATGCATATGCGCGGTATTCCCGAAAATATGCAGGAAAAAACAGATTATACAGATATTGTAACTGACGTAGCCACCTTTTTAGGTGACCGCATTGCGACGCTAAGAAGTATGGGGGTGAAAGACATTATTCTTGATCCGGGATTTGGTTTTGCAAAGACAGTCGAACAGAACTATGAGTTGCTCTATCGTGTCAATGAACTTCACTACTTCGAATTACCAATTTTGGGTGGAATATCCCGTAAATCTATGATTTATAAAAAGATCGGAATCACCGCTCAAGAAGCTTTAAATGGCACCACTGCTTTAAATACCTTACTTCTCGAAAGAGGCGTACAAATTCTCCGCGTACATGATGTAAAAGAAGCGAAACAATTGGTTGATCTCTTCTATTCATAAATCAGCATTATTTACCTACAAATTTGGGATCACTTAATGTCTTAATAAAAGCTATGATAGCTTCCTTTTCTTCTTCTGTCATAGGAATTTTTTTGCCATTTTCTTTAAGAATCGGATCAAGGTTAGCTGCATCCAAAACACCTTTGTCAAAATAATCCAGGACAGATTTTAACGTTGGGAACTGCCCAAAACTTCCATAAGGCGCTGTATATTCCGCATTTCTTAAAGAAGGTACCCGAAAAGCCATATAGTCCATTTCAATACCTGTGATACGTGCTCGCCCGGCCTCGTCTGGATGTTTATTTAAAGGAAACCCAACATTTCTAAAACTCTGATCGGTAAATAATTCTGTTGCATGGCAGCTTTCACATTTCAACTTAAACAGCTGATACCCCCGTTCTTCCTCAATCGTGAATTGCTCCCCTTCACCTCGTTTTACCTTATCATATTTACTGTCGGCCGAAATTAAGGTATACTCATATTGCGCAATACTTTTATAAATTCGTTCAGGTGTAATATTCTCGTCGCCAAAAGCCTTCTTGAACAATACTTTGTAGTCAAAATCCCCATTAATTTTACCGATAACCTCCAGAATAGAAGAGTTCATCTCCTCATGCGTGATAATTGGCACTAAAGGTTGCTTTTCCAGTTCAAGTATATTGCCATCCCAATTATAAAATTTCATAAAAGCCAAATTCTGCAAAGGTGGAGTGTTCCGAAATCCGATGCGATCATCTATACCCACTGCCTGCATTTTTCCATCGGAAAAAGCCAATGAGGGATTATGGCAACTGGCACATGATATCGTATTATTTCCACTGAATCTTTTCTCATGAAATAGTTTTTCACCCAATTCAACACCAAACTTTGTTGGCTTATTGCTATTAAATGCATTATTCAGACTCGGAAAATCCGCAGGAATACTGAAATTGACTGTTGGGTTGTCTTGCTGCGTAAATTCAACGATATCATCCCTACTACAGGATAAAGCAATCACTATAACTGTCAGGATTAAGATGACTTTTTTCATCCTTTTATTTTTATCAATGGCTGATGAATATTCAGAATGCACATTCGAAAGTCATGGTACAATCAGATGGCGTTCTTTTGTTTATGCATAACGTATTTTCAGCAAATGGCTACAACCTCATTCAAGATCATAGCCATTTACGTAATATTTAATTAGAAACACTCTCAACAGTGAACATTCCAGCTGTATCGCTGCTACCGTTACCGCCAAGATTATCAACAAATTTGACCATTTCGACTGCCGAATGAATACTAGGCACAGCATTGTTGGCACCCAGTGTGATGGTATTCGTTTTTCCGCTTAAGAGCTTATCGAAATCCGCCCTGATATTAATCTGTGGTACACTTTTTCCAACAGTAACTAAGGAAGGTAAATTCAACGTAATATCCCGATAAGCATCGACCCCCTGTTTATAAGTGGATTCATCACCATTTGTTCCGTTGATCGTACTTCCAGTGTGAATAGATAACTCTTTATGATCTGCATCATAAAAGCCTTCCAATTTCGTAAATCGGTAGCCTGTCCCCCATTCCCAGTGCATTTTAGTATCGTTGGCCCCAGCTGTTGCATAAAACACTGGGAATCTTAACTGATCCAATGTATTTATTTCCTGTTTTACCCCCAAACCGAATTTGATCTGTTTATACTCGCCAACAGGTATATTACTCAGTACATAATTTAAAGTTGCCGCTTTCGCCTGATCAATTACTGCAGCCCCTTTATCCAGGTCATTTACATTATAAGGGATTTCAGATCCATCGGCTTTAATAAGTCTGATATTGCTAATTACATACTTCAGCTCAGAAAACTGATGCAGTTGCCCACTGGCTGATGTATTTTTTGAGGCAGCTGGTGAATCTGCACTACCCAGAACAATTGTTGTATTTTTAAATGTATTGTTGAAATGTAAGTTAACACTGTTGGCGACATCTTCACTTTTGCTACAAGAAACCATAACCAAAGAAATCATCAGGAGCTTAATTGCATTGTTTATCATTTTATTCTAAGTTTTAAGGTATTTAAAAATTGATTTTTAAGGATGTAAAAATATTCCTACCCATGCGTGGTATATTTCCCCAATCTGCATAGGTACTATAGTATTCATTGAAGAGGTTCTCCGCACCGACCTGAAACATTGCATTCAATTTTCCAATAGTGAAGGTATAGTCTGCCGAAACATTCCATATCTTATAGGATGCAGTTTGGTCCTCTCCGTATTCAGGGCTAAAATTGACCTGGCTAAAGTCCCCGTTCATTGAAGTTTGCACACCGATCGTTTTGTATCGGTAATGCAGTGATGTTTGATAACTTAAGGGACGTATAAAAGGCAGGTTTCCGCCCATATTGTCTTGCCCTCTGGCATAGGTAAGTACGACTTTCCAATCTAGACCTGGCAAAACTTGATATTGCGCATTGAGTGCAAGATTAAACAGAGTCGCATGATCTAAAGAGGTATAGCCTTTCACGCCTACCGATTGATAGTTCATAGGGCTACCCAAACTCAAAATCCGGCCAATAATGTAGTCTTGGATAAAGAAATAATTGGCCTTGGCCCCAATGCTTAACTTTCCGGTCTTAAATCCGGCACTGGCATTGGCTTCATAAGAGACTTCATTTTTTAAATCCGGATTTCCGATATAGTCATAACGATCGAAACTGTTGTAAATGTAATAACCATACGCTTCCGAAACAGAAGGAGCACGATGCCCAAACCCTGTTCCTAGGGAAAAGTCAAACTGACCAATATTTAACTGATAGCTAGCATGTAGGCTCGGCAGAATTCTATTTTTCTTCTGTGGAGAACCAGGATGGAAGATCCAATTGAATTCAACGTATTTCGAATAGTTATAGTTCAAACCCAATGAACCTCCAAAGACAAGTCTACTGATATCAGAAAGATCTAACGAGTTATTAATGGCTACACTCGCGAAACGGGTGGTTACCCATGGCCAGCTATAGGCAAACATGGTCTGTTTGGATCGATCCTGCGGATACATGCGCATTTCAGCTATCGAGAGATTATCGTAAGCATTTACCTGTATTTCCGAAGAATAGCGGTCTTTCTGCAGATTAATTTTAGATAAAAGACCATAGGTCGTACTCCAGCCTGGCATATCCATATGAACCAAATTTTCCGGACGGGTCGTATCATCCATATAGTGCTCAACTGCATTAAAATAAACTTTGGTGTCCCATACTTTTACCAAGCCCTCTTCAAACAACTGTTTGTATGCAGCGGAAGTGATAATCGCTCTGGATAAGGATAAGTCCATTGGCAAAGCAGGAAATCCCACATCTTTTGCACGATCAAAAATAGCATCTACCCGAACAGCAGAAAGCGGACTTGTTTTATAGGCCAAGCCCAACGACGCATTGAATTTATTATATTGCGAATGCCGTACTTCATCGTCATTTCCATCATAATAATTTCCAGCCTTCCGAAAGGCAATACTTCCATCTGCCACAAATTTGTCACTTGAGTAATATAAATTCCCAAGATTGAAAGTCTGCTTATTATTGAATTCAAAACCTGTCTGATAAGCTCCGCCAATTTTTTTCTGCAGACCAAACGCGGTATTCCTTCTTTTTAGATCTATACTGCCAGCGACCGTAGCACCATGCAGATTACCTTCCTGCCCCGATTTAATATCTATCGCAGCAAGGTTATTACTTTCTACATACGAGGTTATCGGGTCCATTTTATCCGTACATGCTCCAAAGACATGCATCCCATCGATCGTAATTGTCGAACGCTCACTACTCATATTATTGAGCAGAGGTTCCCAAGCATAGGCTCCACGTTTTATGAAGCTGATATTACTTGCAGAAGCCAAATATTCATCCACGGAGACTGTCATCTTCAGATCGTTTTCAATCCTCTTTTTGGCAGCTGCATTGACTGTAACCTCCTCCAGACGTCTCGTTGTATCGCGGGTAACAGGACTGTTTTGTCCGTGTACGTTCCATCCCAAAGACAACATAAAGAGAATAATACTTATCTTCCTCATAGCCGCTAGAATAGAATATCAATGTATAACTCACTTTTACGACCTTCTACTCCAGGTGTAAAGTCCTTGGGTACCTCAGTACCTGCTATTACCCTTCCATTTTGGTTGACCAAAATAAAATTCAATGTCCAGTTACCTGTCATTGTGTAATTCACAACACCATGGTACAACCCGTCGGCCTGTTGTACCAAGTCCTTATTATTGGGCGACGAATGGTTGCCCATCGAAGGTTCTGGCATACGCGGATCCAATTGTAAGGTATATCCATTCACTGTCGTATAAGACAATTGTGCAGCGTCTAACTTATAAATCCCGGCGACCAGTTTATTTTCAGAAACAGTTGGTTTCCAAGGAGCAATCAAGGCGATTAAATACTGTTCGCCATCTTTCCCAGTGAAAGTGGTTATGTTACGATTTTTATTTACCTGCGGCTTCACAGTTACATGCTGTGTAGCGGTGAAGGTCTGACCACCAATTGTAAAATCGATTTCCAAACTCCAGTTTGCTGCTGCAGAGCTTTCATCTGTAAACACACTGTAACCCGAAAAGTAGCGACCATCCAACGTGTAGGCCATTTCGGACTGGTGCGGACAAACAATTTTCATCCCTTGCACATTGGTTTGGACTGGCAGCAATTTGACTGAGGAAACGGCTACAGGTTCATTATTTTGCTGCTTATTGATTATCACGCGGATATCATTATAACCGCGATACAATACCCCGCCTAGAGCCTCAACACGAATACTATACCCTGACGAAACAAGGCTTGTAACCTCTTTAAACGCTGTATTCTCTGCCACAGTATTTCCCCGCTCTGCCTCATAGTCTGTTTTCTCCTTTGTACAAGCGATTAGGAGAAAGGATATAATCGCGATATAAAAACCCACTTTTTTTATAAATAAATCTCTCATCTATAATTTTTCATTTGTTAGGAAGCTATCCGATTTATTGCGTGAGCTCCGGAACCCACGCAATAAATCAAAATGATATCCTATTGTGACGAACGGATGTATTTCATCGTAATAGATGCGCTCCATTCAACTTCTAGCGAAATGAAACCATCATACTGATATTAAACAGATTATTAGCTATTATCAATATTCAAATGATTCGGATCCACACCGCGATGTAGCCCAAATAATTAGGAAAGTTTCATTGAAATAAATAGTTATTGAATAAATAGCTTAACCGAAAGATCGATTTTATGGACAAAGCATCACTAAAAGCAGTTTCACAGCGAAATTATAACGCGAAGGAAATCTTAGCATACCTTGTAATCCATCGTCAGTGATCGACTACTTAATCAAATAAATTATTAACTGGATTTAAACCAAAGGGGGGTGAAATATTGTAAAAATGGGATTATAGGAATAATCTTCTTTATATACTGGAAGCAGGCGCTCCACAGTGTCTTCATAAAGAGCCGTATTTTTAAAAGTAAAATCTTGCGTATTATTTATAAAAACGACATCAATAATACGTAATTCAAGATTTTTTTGTTCCTTTTCCTCATGCTCGCGCATTTTTTTCATCAAAATACACTGGCCTCGACAGGCAAGCGCATTATCGTTAAAACGATTGATACATTCGTAACGTGCGATATAATCTCGATTCAACTCGAAGACTGTCCATAGCCATACCGTTGAGAAGCTCTGCAGGAGCATCAAGGGTAATAGAATCCATATAAACAGTCTAATTTTCATTCGAATATTTTATTCTCAATAGCAGCTTACATCGTTAAGATTGTTTCTTTAACTTGTAAACTTACCAAATCGAGCTCATGATGATTCATCTTGAGTTTGGGCAAATATAACAAATGAATTTTGGAATAAACAAATGCTATTTAAAAGAAAAAGTCCTAGGCAGACTACTACCTAGGACTTATAAAACTCAATTTCAATTATTTTGACGCAATCGTCAAAACCGCTTTCTTATTGCCGGCAGTTAAATCCAATGTAAAAACATAGGTTTTACCTGCCTCTAAAACTTTACCCGTTTTGATACCCAAATTGCCTGAATCACGACCATTCTTGCCATCTCCCACAAAGACGATATCATTTGAGGTTGTCACATCTGTACCTCCAAATTCACCTCCCCATCCTTTTTGATGGAAAAATTTGAAGTTGATGTTATCAGAATTTATAGACTCTCCTGCCTTAACAGTTATCTGGTATTTCTTGTTACCTAGTGGAACCAGACAAAGTGCTTTATCCGTGTTCCAGCCCACTTGGTTACTGGATACTTTAGGCTTTCCAATTCCTTCACCAATAATCCACACAGCCCCAGATCCATCATCTTGTAGTTTTGCCAAATCATTGCCTGTCATCGCCTCAACTACAAAGTATTTTAAGTTAAAATCTGCGGTAACACGGTATTTTCCAGTTGATCCTTTAAACGATAGGCTTCCATCGGCCGCTTTGGTAAAGAAATCTGGATCGATCCACCAATCTTGCAGATCCGCAATCCCTTCAAAAGTCGTCGTTTTCCCTTGAGCCAGCTCGAGTTCAACTTTAGCATGTTTATCATCCAGTCGACTGAACTGCGATCCATTTAGCAGTACAACAATAAATGGAGATGCCTGAAATGTCAATGTATTAAATTGAATTGGATATACACCAGAGGTTGAATTTGAAAAAGGAATTTCAGCGGTAGACCCCAAGTTAATAACATTATTGACCCAACCAAAGTTCATCGCATTGCCTTGTGTACCTACTTTTGGCGCTTGAATATAGCCTTTTACCTCAGCTGCAAAATTTTCTTTTGCCGCATATTGATTACGCCCGACCTTTTCCATGCGATAGGATTTGGATTCTGTGACTAAAGTTAAATATGGAAAGTCGGGTCTGCTCAGATTAATATCAAAAGATTGTTCTGTTATTTTTTGGCTAATATTCTGTAAGACAAACTTAAGAGTTGCTTTTCCATCGGGAATATCTTTCAAGAACGGAACATAAATTTTTCCAGCATAGTCTCCATTTTGTTTGGTACGGATGACGGTTTCTGTTACCTTGTCGTCTGTAAAATACAATTGTGCTTTAACAGTAGACAGCGCAACTTCACTATCCGACACATGCACCTGAAACTCGAGACTATCCCCAAAATTTGCGGCCGAGATAGGCGATTTCAATTCGATTTTAGGATCCCCTATTTGATAGGTATATTTTTCATCCTTTTTACAGGAACTAACTGCAGTAATAGCAGCAGTTCCCAATAGTATATTGATGAGATATCTTTTCATTTGTTCATAATTTATGCGCTATCAATGTGATAGCGCTTAGGGTTTATCATCCTCCAGTTAATAGGTCCAACGGTAAGAAACAACCGATTTAGCTGGCACATCATAGCTAAAATGATGTTTACCGTCTGCGACGGTAATTTTACGGCTATCTCCCGACTCGTTTAACAGAACAATAGCGTAGGTCCCATCTGTATTTTGAAAGGCTGTATAAACTAACCCTTCTGCTGTATACCCAGAAGTACCAATCCGCGAGGCTCCTGATTTGACAACCGAAGAAAGATGACCAACAATATAATAATGCGAATTGCGCGTTATATTCTTATAATTTGCCTTACTAATATCCACGGCGCCATAACATGTCTGACAGCCACCTTCGCGATTTGGCCCTTTGTCAGTATCAAGCATCAGGTTCCATACTATGACACCTTTACTCCAATTGTTGACGGTGCCCAATGCAACTTCACGCATATCCTCCATCAAACGTTTTTCAAGATTGCGTCCATCATTCCATTCCCCAATGGATGTTTCTGTAAATACCAGTTCCTTGTCTGGGCGTTGATTATGAATATCGATAAGTTCAGCTTTATCCCCACCATAATTATGGTACGCCGCTCCGGCGAAGAATGAAGCTGCTCCGGCATCGTTATAAATCTTTACTGGGTAATCAGACTGATCGGCAATATTATCATAGTTATAATTATGATCAAATGCATAGATCTTTGTTGATAAGTTAGCCGCTTTTAATTGCGGGCCCAAAGCTTGTTTGACAAAAGCCTGTTGTTCCTGCCATGACATATAAAGCGAAGCGGAATTTTTTCTATTCAATGGTTCATTTTGAACAGTAATCGAATAAATATTAATGCCTTCTTTCTTCAGTGCCTGGATCCATTGAACGAAATACCAACCATAATCCTGGTAATATTTTGGATTTAACTGACCACTGGTCCATGAATCAAAGGGCTTTAAATCAGTCAGGTTGTTAACTTTCATCCATTTCGGTGGAGTCCATGGGGAGCCCATGATTTTTATGGATGGATTGATAGCAAGTATTTCTTTAAGCACCGGAATGATATATTGGGTCTCTTCAGACTGCAATCCAAAATTTTCCTTTCCTTCTTTGTCCCAACAGGTATATTCACTCAAAGAGAAGTCGGAACATCCAATAGCAATACGGATATAGTTCATTCCCATTCCATCTTTATCTGAAAACGTCTCTGTAAGGAATTTTGTCCGATCTTCCTTACTCATTTTCATTAAATTATAACATGTTGAGCCTGTGATGGCTGCACCGAAGCCGTCCATCGTCTGGAATTTCTTAGTAGGATCTAGCGTAATTGTATTGGGCGACATATTAAATTTGGAGCTGAAATCAACAAAGCGTTTTCCAAAATCCAAAGACCGACTGCCTGTCGTCGTATAAATGGTAACATCACCACTTTTTTTAATTCCATCACCTTGCGAAGGTGTATAACTGTCACGTCTACAAGATGTTGCCGTCACTAGACAGGACAACAAGAATGTATATATCATAGTTTTTTTATTAGTACGTTTCATCTGTTAATATATTTGTCTCCATCCATCAGATGGGGGATTCCACTTGTTAAATCAATTAATACCCCGGATTCTGAACTAGATTAGGATTCTGATCAATTTTTGGTTGCGGAATCGGTAAACGGTAAGAGTTCTTCGTGAAGGGATACACCTGTGCCTTTCTTCCAGCGTCTTTTGCATAGACCGCATTCATGACAGATTCCACCTTGTCCAAGCGCACAAGATCGAACCAGCGTTGTCCTTCGAAGGCTAATTCCAGACGGCGTTCTTTCAAATAAGCATCTAATAAAGCATCCTTATTTGAACGTATCGCAGTTGGCAATTTTGGTAATTTAACACGTGTGCGAATTTTGTCAATAATGTCTGCTGCGCCGGATAAATCAGATCCCTGTTGAATTAAAGCTTCTGCCTTAAGCAATAAAAGATCTGCGTAACGAAGCTTGACAATACTATTAAATGCAGACCGCAGTTTAAACATGAATGGATAATGATTGGAAGGATAATAGTTGCTCCAAGTAGTGGAATAATAGACAATAGATTGCCCCAAACGAATCTGATCCCCTTCATTCGTATATGCTTGTATCAAATCCCGTGATGGGGTTATCCATTTTGCCCATGTGAAGTTATTATCATAATTGGACAAATCCCGTCCAAACATCCAAGTCGCCCAGTTACCTCCACCTGAAGTAAACTGTGCTTCCAAAATCGATTCTTTCGTATTCCGTTGCGCAAGATCGGTGTTGCTTGCATTCATTGCATATAAATCCGAGTAATTGGTATTCAGATCAAAACCATCCGCAGTCAATGCGTCAACAAATTGAATAACCTTAGCATAATCTCGAATTGGTTTTTCGGCATAGATCTTTGCCAGCATAGCTCGTGCTACGGATTTGGTAAATAAAGTTTTATTCCCATTATTGTTGGCTGGTGCATCAGCCAATCCATCCATCAAATCTTTTTCGATCTGCTTATAGGCTTCTTCTTCGGTAGCTTGTTTTGGAAAATATTGCGGATAAACTTCATTGACATTATCACCGGTAATATCGGGTGCAATTGTGGTGATGACAGGGATAGATCCGAATATACGGACCATATCAAACATCGCCAATGCTCTGAATAGCTTAGCTTGTGCTTTATAAGTCATAATTTCTGTATCGCTCACCGATTTATCAGCGACACTATCCACATAAATGATCAATCGATTTGCACGTCCAACATCTTCCAGATATCTTCCCCAATCCCGGTCAACCACAGAATTAGACCCTTCAATAGAATTATTTTCAAAAGGTACAACTTCCGCTCCGGTTGTTCCCGCATAGGAATTATCGGCGTGTGAATCGCCAATCAAGAGCAGGTCGAGGTACCAATGTTCCTGCCTATCTTTCATCTGTTGGTAGATCCCCGCCAAGTAAGTTTCAACTTCGGCTTTGTTCTTGAAAACGATCTGCGTTCCTGTCTCTGTCTTTCCTTGACTAACATCCGAATAATCTGAAAGTGGATCACGGTTCAAAGAGCAAGAAAATAAAAACAAAGAGCCGGTTAGCAAAGAAAGAGCGTTACTTATATATTTTTTCATGATACAGACAATTAAAACTCAATATTAAGACCTAAAACAAATGAACGATTCTGTGGATAGGTTCCCCAATCAATACCCTGGATTCTGGAATCAGATCCACCGGAATACTGGTTTACTTCGGGATCCATACCTGAATATTTAGTCAAGGTAAATAGATTACTTACAGATAGATAAGGCTGAATTTTATGGATACCAATACGTTTCAGTCTCTCCGGAGAAATGGAATAGCCCAAGGAAACATTTTTCATCCGCAAATAACTACCATCTTCAACAAAATAGGTTGAATTTTTCATGTCAAACCCAGCTTTCGGAACGTTGGTAATCTGTCCCGGTACCCGCCAACGATCCAATACAACAGTAGTTTGATTTCGACCATCATACATCCCCTCTGTTTCCATGCGGCTCGCATTGAAGATATCGTTTCCGTAAGTTCCCTGAATAAATATACTAAGGTCGAAATTTTTCCAGGAGAAGTTGTTTGTCATACCATAGACAAACTTTGGAAGAGGATTACCGATATATGTACGGTCGCTCGATGAAATCTTTCCATCGCCATTCAAGTCGCGGTACATCAGTTCGCCGGTTTCAGGGTTTACACCATCAGAGATATAACCGAAGAACCCTGCAAGTGATCTTCCTGGCTCATTCTTCACTACAAAATCATTGACATAATCGTTTGTCTTTACATCGTAGTACACTTGTTGTAGATCCAGCTGTTTCAGTTTATTTCTGTTAAAAGAAATATTAAAATCGGTATTCCAAGTCAAGTTGCCGGTCAGATTTTTTGAATTTACTGCAAATTCAAAACCATGGTTTTTCAGTCGGCCGCCATTTCTTTGGATTGTGGTTGCTTGCTGTCCTGCGGGCAAACTTGCATTCATTAAAAGATCCTTAGTATCCTTGTTGTAATAATCTGCACTGATGCTGAGTCGATTATTCAACATAGTAATATCAAAACCAATACTGGTTGTGCTTGTTGTCTCCCAAGTCAAATCTTTCGCTCTTAAGATTGTTGGTTTATTGATATTTGGCAATGAATTGTCTTTTCCCTCAACGAACCACTGTTGACGTTGGATCCCACTCAACTGTAGGTACGCATAATCACCTAATCCATATTGATTACCTGTCTGTCCCCATCCGCCTCGGATTTTAAAGTCGTTTATCCAGGTTACGTCTTTCATAAAATCTTCGGAAGAGATTCTCCATGCAGCTGAAACCGATGGGAAATACCCCCAGCGACGTTCCGGACTCAACTTTGAAGAACCATCGGCACGCATATTTGCGGTCAATAAATACTTGCCATCATAATTGTACATTGCGCGTGCGAAATAGGACATAATCCCCCAATTGGATGCTGTAGATCCTGTTCTATCCCAAGAGATCTTATTTGCCGCATTAAGTGTCTCAATGATTCCATTTGCATAGTTTGAACCATAGATATAGCTTCTGGAGTACTTGGAATCTGTCCATGACGAACCGCCCATTACTTCCATGTTATGCTTTCCAAAGTTCTTCGTGTACGTCAAGAAATTGTCCCAAGTCAACACGGTATTTGTATTACGAATATCTGAAGCCTCCCCGAATTGGTTTCTTCCCCAAGCTGTTGTCCAAGGGTCCAAAAAGGTGGTCATCACCCCGGATCTTCTATCCAATGAAAACGCAGTTTTCCAAGTTAAATTAGGCATAAAAGAAACCAGTGCACTTCCTGTGGCAACAAGTCGGTTTTCGCGGTTATTATTATTTCTTGTCCGGGCTAGGTTCTCCAAAGGGCTGGTGATGTTGTTGATCCCATAGAAATTATTATAGAATCGATCCGGATTGGTTGGATCCCATACAGGCGCATAGGTTGGTGTTGTAATCACCGATGTAACTACCCCCCCACGATTAGAACCCAATCCTGAGGTAATTCCATTATCATTGTTATCGGAATAATTGATATTCGCATTCACCTTTAGCCATTTTCGGACTTGATTATCAATATTAGCACGAAAATTATATCGCCTAAAGAAGGATCCCTGTAATGTTCCTTTTTCGTTCAAATATCCCCCACCTAAATAGTAACGAAGCTTCTCATTGCCATCCGAAACGGATATTTGATGATTTTGTTGAATACCTGTCTTATAGGTTTCTTTAAACCAATCTGTTTGATCCAACAATCCCTCTGGCAGATTTATCATGCCTATTTCATCCTGTAAATCTTTGTATTGACTGGTATTTAAAACTTTAACCGTGTTATTGACAACATTGGCTGTCCATTGTGTTCCCAGTGTAATTTTTGCTTCTCCGGCTTTTCCTGATTTTGTCGTAACCAAGATAACACCGTTCGAACCACGCGAGCCGTAAATCGCTGCCGATGACGCGTCCTTTAGAATTTGAATATCCGTGATATCATTAGGAGACAAGAACTTAATATCTTCCACAGGAACTCCATCAACAACATACAAAGGAGTGGTATTACTATTAAAAGACGTTATCCCACGAATTTGTATCTGAGGTGCTGCACCTGGCTGACCACTCGGCTGAATAACAGTGACCCCGGCAGCTTTACCTTGAATGGCTTGCCCAAAATTAGTAACGGGTCTCTTTTCTAAATCTTTGGTGGAAACTGAAGAGATTGCAGTCGTGACATCTTTTCTTTTCACGCTACCATAACCGATTACAATAACATCCTCCAGCAAATTGGTTGAGGAATTTAATTGGACAATCATGGTACTGTTGGCAGGTAGTTCTTTACTGTCGTAGCCAACAAACGTAAATTGGAGTATACTGCCCGTGCTAGCAGAAATTTGAAAACGTCCATCTCCGTTACTGGAGACTGCGTTATTACTTCCTTTTTGTGTAATGGTTACTCCAGAGAGTGGTTTCTGATCTTGGGCATCCAAGACACGTCCACTAACTTGAATTCGGTCTTGGGCAAACACCAAATTCACCAAAGTAAACAAGAAAGCTAACCCCATTGAAAAGGCAACTTTTCGTGTAAAGTAAATCATATGAAATAAAAAAATTGGTTATTGTTTAATCTTTTGGTTATTCCAAAATGGCAATGAGTTTCCCCTGCTTCATTGCTCAAAACAAAACTAAGATCAGCTTGACGGAGAAAAAAGAGCTAGTACTTAAAAAGTACCGAAGGAAAAACATAAATAACTAAAAACAAGATGACTACAAAAAATACACACCCTTAAAAAGTACCTAAAGGAGCGTACAATTGTCTTTAACATAGCTAATTTTCGGGTATTATAGCTCATTTTATGCCCGGTCGATCACCGCAATTTGACATACAGCCGCCTCGAAAGCATCACGATTTCCTGCGGCTTTATTCCGTACTTTTGTTCTATAATTATAAACCGTCCGAAGCGAGTATCGCAGGAAACTTGCAATCTTCACGGAATCATCGATCCCTAATCGAATCAATGCGAAAATCCGAAGTTCGGTATTTAACAATTCTGTCTTTTTGGGATAGATCTTCTCCTCTTCCTGAAGCAGTGCATTGAATTCATCAACAAAGGTTGGATATAGATTTAAGAAGATACGATCAAAATTAACATAAAGTTGCTGCACTTCCCTTTCCTCCATTTGCGTTGACTTTAACTGTTCCCGCAGCGCATCCCATTGCTGATTCGTCGCTTTTTTCAATAATGCCTTTCTGATATCTTCCATTTTATCGATGTAACTCGAACACATGTCAAAAAATTGGGCGATATATTCTTCTTTAATATGGTTGGATTCCGACAATTTAAGGTTAGTCTGGTTAATTTCGTTATTCAATGAACGAAGCTGTTGATTTGTAGCCGATAATTCCGACCGTATCCTTCTCAAATGTTGCACCTGTCTATAGATAATGACAAGTCCAATAATGACACCGATCAATAAAATACTAACGATAATGACCAGTCCAACCAATTGTCGATTTTGACTACTGATTTTCTGCTGATAGGCGGCATTGATTATAGGATAAGAAGAGGTGCCCTCAATAATGCGATACCGTACTTTACATAACATCGCATCGTCGATTGCTTTTTCAATAAACTGAAAAGCCCTATCAAAATCCTGTTGGTCGTAATACGTTAGCGCCAGATCATGAAAAGATGCGTTATCCCGATTTGCCATTTCAATATCTGCACTGGCCGATATTGAAAGATAGTAAATTTGACTTTTCGTATCCTTTTCATATTTATAAATGAGCCCCATAAAATAGGCGATCAGCGCGCGCTGCTCAATATCCTTTTTATTCTCATTCCAGAGCATTAACAATTGCTTTTTAGCGTCCTCCCGGTTACCGTTAAACAGCGTTTTTATCGCAATGGTGGTACGATACTCCAAGGAAGACTTCGGTAGTACCGTTAACAAAGAATCACGATACTTTTCACTTGCTTGGTAATATTCTGGTCGATTATTGCTCTGACCGTAATGACTATAGAACGAACTGTAGGTATCGTAATACTTGGCGAGAAGATCCCTACCTAGATGAGTGGGATCGACTTGCTTCAACAATTGTGAAGCTTCTATATACCTTCCGATGGTGGAATACACCCAAGCCAAATCGAGATGAATCACTGCCTGTAGGGAGTCATTATGCGGTGGAGCGAGCTTTTGACACAGTAAAATATAAGTAAGCGCTGCGTCAGAATCAAACTTCTTATAATTTTCAAAGATTTCGTAGTTCTTCTTCAAAAATTGAACAGGATTACCTTCTAATGCTTTTGCCTCCTGTTTTAATTTCTCCAATTTGTCTTCACGGTTCTTGATGTAAATTTTCTGATTTTCCATCAGATATTCCAATCGTTGCAAAACCCGGGTACTATCGGAAGCCACTTGTGCAGATAGGTAAAGACTAAAATGTGCGAAAAGAATAAAAAGAAAAATGCGCTGCAACATAATAAAATCGGTTCAAGATAGTGTAGACTAAACTACATAAAAATAACAACAAAAAAGAGGACGTCTCACGACGGCCTCTTCCCCTGACCCAGTTAAGGGTCCAAGAATTAACAAGTTAATTCTTTATCGCATGAAAAATAGTTTTCTTTTTAATCCATAACCACCTATTTCCAACCTCCTCCCAAGGCTTTGTAAAGTAGAATCTGATTTAAAGTATTCTCTTTCTCCAATTCTACTTTTCCTATTTGGGCTTCCAGAGACTCTTTTTGGGCCGTAACAACATCTAAAGAAGTCACCCGCCCCGCAATAAATAGTTCCTGTGCCGCTTCAATAGAGAGGTTTAACGCTTGAACATGTTCATCGACAAAGCTACGTCGTTTGACGATTGCCTCTTGCGTCATGACAACATTGGAAACTTCGTTATAAGCGTTTACAACTGCTTTTTCATAGTCTACAAACGCAATCCCATAATCTGCTTTCGCAATCTCATACTGCGTTTTAAGCTGTCTTTGATTAAATATCGGCAGTGTAATACCGCCAAATAAATTATACGCAATAGATTTATCCAAATTAAATAACTTGTTAAAGCTAAAGCTCTGTAATCCGATAAATGGACTTATTGCAACAGAAGGCAGAAAAGCCAAACGTGATGCTTCCTGATTATTTGAAGATGCAATGACTTTCAAATACGCGGCCTTAATATCCGGGCGTTGGTTCACGAGATCATCTGGTGTACCAAAACGCATTGCATGATACAAATCTGCATTTTCGGTATATGTACTTCTTACAATAGGTTGATAAAAACGCCCCAACAGGCCGTTGATATGGTGTTCCCAAAGTGCTATTTCCTGGCTCAATTGTTCTTTGGCAGCTTTCGAGTTGGCTAATAGTGCTTTAAATTGTTGCACAGAAAGTTCAGTCGCATAACCGGCATCTTTTTTTACCTCAACAACTTCCAGTGCATTTTTATGTAATTCAATATTCCGATTGTAAACTTTTATCTTTTGATCCAAAGCAATTAGTTCATAATAAGCCGTCGCAATATTGGATACCAATTCCGTTTCTAATAGACGCTTGCCTTCCTGCTCAGCTAAAAAGCTAAAATAAGCGGCCTGCTTTTGACTCTTCAACTTTCCCCAAAGATCAATCTCCCAGGACGAACGAAGTCCGATAAAATAATCTGGGATAAATGGTTCGGGCAATTTTTCATCACTTTTCAAGTTCTCCGAAAAATTTGAATCATAATTACCTATTCCTGATTCTGTATAATGCCCATATTTCCGAATTCCTCCTTCTACTGCTGCCTCAACAGTTGGCCCCAATGCCGCCTTCCGTTGTTTAAAATAAGCTTGTGCAGATTCCAACCGCAAAATGGATTGACGAATATCCAAATTGTTCTGCAGAGCAGAATCAATTAGAGCAACCAACTTCGGATCTTTAAAAATTTCCCTCCAAGACCGACTTCCTATATTTAAACTATCTGGCGAAAGATGTTTGGAAAATGAAGTAGGTACATTTAATTTCTCCGGTTGAAGTGTTTTTTTGGGAACCGAGCAACTACCAAATAAAATAAGTGCAGCTATGACTAAAGAAGCTTTTTTAACGACCTGTTTCTTGTTGTCCTTTTTTGAAAATAAGATCACTAATCCTGGGATGACAATTACCCCTAGTATGGTTCCGATAAGCATTCCTCCCACCGCAGCGGTACCGATACTTCGATTACCCAATGCTCCTGCACCACTGGCCATCATCAAGGGAATTAGACCTGCAATAAATGCAAAGGAAGTCATTAATATCGGACGCAAACGGGCAACAGCTCCTTCGATTGAAGCGGTCACGATATCCATTCCCTGCTTATATTTCAAATTGGCGTATTCCACAATCAGGATCGCATTCTTACCTAGTAAACCAATCAGCATGACCAATGCCACCTGCGCATAAATATTGTTTTCCAATCCAAAGACTTTCAAGAAGATAAATGCACCAAAGATCCCCGCCGGAAGACAGAGCAGAACAGGTAAAGGCAACAGAAAGCTTTCATACTGTGCACATAACAACAGATAAACAAACAGAAGACAGAGCGCAAAAATATACAAGGCTTGATTTCCGGAGATTTTCTGTTCACGAGTCATCCCCGACCATTCGATACTATACCCTTGCGGCAAAGAAGAAGCAATTTTCTCGACTTCTTCGATAGCTTGCCCGGAGCTGAAACCAGCTGAAGACTGTCCAGTAATCATTGCAGAACTAAACATATTGTAACGGGTAATTTGTTCGGGACCATATATTCTTTCCATCGAAATAAAGGCATTGTATGGTACCATCTCACCCGTCTCATTCTTCACATATAAGCGTAATACATCTTCTGGTCTTTGGCGATATTCGGGACCGGCCTGTACCATGACCTTATACATCTGTCCGTAACGGATGAAATTTGTCGCGTAAAGACTTCCCATTAAGGTCTGCAGCGTATTCATAGCATTCTCCACCGATATTCCTTTTTTTGCAGCCATATCGTAGTCCACCTTCAGCATATACTGTGGAAAATTCACATCAAAACTGGAGTTGATATCCTGAAGAACATCACTTTTTTCCATATCGTCCATAAACTTCTGTAATACCTCGGCCGTCTTGTTGAGATCCTCATTACCGCTACGGTCCAATAAACGTAATTCAAAACCCGAAGAGTTACCAAAACCGGGGACTGTTGGCGGCGGAAAGAATTCAATCTCTCCATCAGCAAAATCCTTTGTTTTATCCCGCAATTCTTTAATGACATCATTTACCGTTTGATCTCGCTCTTTCCAAGGTTTAAGATTGATCATCCCCATCCCATAAGAAGCACCAGATACTTCAGTTATGATACTATACCCCGACAATGTAGACACCGTTTCAACAATATCGAGTTTCCGTGATACGGAGTCAATTTTATCCAAAACACGTTCTGTACGGTCTACGGTTGCTCCCGGTGGGGTTGTTACAGCGACATAGATCATTCCTTGATCCTCGGTTGGAATAAAACCTGAGGGTAAGATGGCACTACTTCCCCAGGTCGCTAGAAAGAATCCTCCAAGTAGAAGGAGAGTCAGTCCACGTCGCGCACTGGTTTTTACCAAAATTCCCTTATAGCCGAAGGCAGTCTTGTCATAAATGGCATTGAATTTTTTAAAGAAACGGTCCAACCAGTTATTCGAAGGTTTACGGTCATGGGGCGATTTTAGGAAAAGCGCACATAAAGCAGGCGTCAATGTCAACGCGTTGATACCTGAAATAACAATGGCAGCCGCGAGCGTCAATGAAAATTGACGATAAAATATCCCCACCGGTCCTGAAAGAAAGGCAACAGGAACAAACACGGCAGACATCACCAACGTAATGGCCACAACAGCGCCACCGACTTCTTTCATTGCCTCCAATGTCGCTTCCATAGGTTGAAGATGTTCTTCTTCCATCTTTGCATATACAGCCTCGACGACGACAATTCCATTGTCTACCACAATACCTATGGCCAATACCAAGGCAAACAAGGTCAGCAGGTTGATAGAGAAACCTAACATCTGCATAAAAAATAATGCCCCAATCAAACATACTGGTACAGCCAAAATTGGTATAATAGTCGCCCTAAAATCCTGTAAAAAGATAAATACAACGATAAAAACCAAAAGAAACGCCTCCAATAAGGTTTTGATGACAGAAGAAATTGAGGCATCCAAAAACCGCGACACATCATAACCCATGGTATAGGTCATGCCAGTCGGGAATTGCGTCTCTTTCAATTCCGCCATGCGGTCTTTTACACGCTGAATAACCTCTTGTGCATTTGATCCCGGCAATTGCTTTAGCATGATGGATGCGGATGGACGGCCATCAGTTTTGGATACCATTTCATAATCCAATGAACCAAATTCAACATCTGCTACGTCTTTTATACGGATAATAGAACCATTTGAAGTAGCTCGAATAGGTATATTGGCATATTCCCCAATTTCAGTGAATTTACCTGGATAACGCAATACATATTGTTGCATGTTACGCATTTTATCGGAACTGATACCGGTTTGTCCTGGCGCAGCCTCGATATTCTGTTTTCGTAATGCGGCCACCACATCCTCCGTAGAGATATTATAAGCTGCCATACGGTCAGGTTTAATCCATACACGCATCGCATAATCACGCATTCCCATAATCTGAGCTAGACCGACACCTTCAATCCGTTTCAGTTCCTTTAAAATGTTGATATCTGCGAAATTGTAAATGAATCTTTCGTCCGCGGTTTCATCATCGGTAAAAACATTCAGATACATCAGCATGGAGTTGACCTCTTTTTCGGTGGTTACCCCTGCTTTGATGACCTCTTCAGGGAGTTCATCCAATACAGTAGTTACCCTATTCTGTACGTTTACAGCTGCAATATCTGGATCTGTACCAACTTCAAAAAAAATTTGAATAACCGTGCTGCCGTTATTGGTAGACACTGAATTCATGTAAGTCATCCCAGCTACACCGTTGATTGCTTTTTCCAAAGGAATAGCGACGGCATTTGTGCTCACCTCAGCATTGGCACCTGTATAATTGGCATTGACGACTACCGAAGGTGGTACAATATCCGGAAATTGTGTAATGGGCAATGTAAATAAGGCCAACAACCCTAAAAGTGTAATAAACACCGAAATAACCAACGACAATATGGGCCGTTTTATAAATGTTTCAAACATAATCTATCCTCCCCTACAGTTTCCTCATTTTTGGATTAATCTTCATTCCACTACGTAAACTCTGAACTCCCTCATAGACAATCTTGGCGTTGGGATCTAAACCTCCATCCACAATGTAATAATGCCCCACGCGCGGGCCCGCTGTAAAAGGTGTCATTTTTACGGTACTATCTGCCTGTACAGTATAAACGTATGTCTTATCCTGAATTTCAAATACTGATTTTTGGTGTACAAAGGTCTGTTCCCCTGTCTGCATTGGCACTGCAATCTTACCTGTTGCACCATGCTTTAGGATATGCTCGGCATTGGGAAATTGAACTCGCAGGGCAATGGATCCAGTATTGGCTTCAAATTCACTTTCTACCAAATGGGCAATTCCCTCATGTGGATACAGCTCACCATTGGCCAAAATTAACTTGACCGATTTTTGCGTTTCCTTACCGTCCAGCTTATCGCGCATAAGTGTCAGATACTCCCTTTCAGAAATATCAAAATAAACGTTCACTTTGCTTAAATCGGAGATCGTCGTAATTAAGCTACCCTCGGTCAATAAAGAGCCTTCTCTCAATAAGATACGGTCTATACGGCCGTCAAAAGGAGCCTGTATAACAGTATAGTCCAATCTTGTCTGTGCCTGATTAACCAAAGCTCGGGCTTCTTCTATCTTAGAATTGGCCGCTTTTAATTGAATTTTCAATAAATTATATTCGGAAGAGCTCACAATATTCTTGTCAACCAATTTTTGAGTTCGCTCCATTTCCAGCTTAATCTTTTGTGCTTCGGCAATGGCATTATCATACTGAGCTTTAGCCTTGGCTAATTCCGAACGATATTCCTCATTATTATACTTAAACAGCATTTGGCCTTTCTTTACCCAAGCCCCCTCGTCTACATAAATTTTATCCAAAAAGCCATTCAATTTGGAACGAATTTCGACGTTTTTTAAGGCTTGAACATCCGCAATATATTCTTGATAAACAGTCGTATCCATTACCATTAAAGGTACTACAGGTATATTTTTGAGTTCTTCTTTCGGATCAGCGTTAGCGTTGGATGAATGACATGAAGCCAGCATCCCAACCATACCCACGAAAAGGCACAGTAAAAGTAATTTCTTCATAAACGATAAAAAATGTAAAATGTTAAACCCTCCTACGGTATTTTAAAATCAGTCGTTAGGAGAATGTGTTAGATGGGAGCTACAGCAATTCTATAGCGTAAAGAGCGGCCCAAAGCCTTCCTACCATATATAGAAATAAAACTAAATTGTTGCAGCCTCCGCTAGAAAATTAGAGGAGCGTAACTAGAATGGCCTAAAACGGGATAGGAAACGATAATACCCTGGTAAGCATAGGGTTTTAGATCGGTAAAAAGGATGTTCATCATCTTTTGCAAAACATAATGCCGTAAAGACGATTCCAAAAACAAAAATAAAAATTGGTAGTACTTGACTATTGAGTGAAAATATACGATAATCATCTTGCAATAGTACTTTTTCTTCTTGGGAAGAATGAATGGGTTCCAAATCCAATACGTCATCCAGAAAATACTCCACTATGGTCTCACCTGCATGCAGCACCTGTCCAGTTGCCGAGGAGAAAGACTCATAGGTCAACAGATTAAGGTATGCAAAGAGTGTTAAAAAATGAAATATTTTGCCTAACATATCGAAATTTCGAATCACAAAGGTATGACTTTAAATAGCTAAGATTATTTTATTCGTGTAAAAAAACCATGACAGCCTAAAAAATTAGCAGTCATGGTTTTCAAAAAACAAGTAATGTTCATGGTTTCCGCTATAAACCTTAAAAGATCAATTAAACAGTCGATACAATTACTTAGAACTAAAGTATCATTATTGAATTCATTATTGTCTATCAGAACTCAATCTTTATTTTCCTTTTATTTTTTCGTTACTAAAGGAATATGGAGCATCTTCTTTTTTTGTACCTCTATTTTTATTCGGTGCTTCGCTCATTTTGAAATCAAGTTTGGCACCCTGCAATAAATCTTTATAACGGATATAATTATGATTATAAGGCTTTCCATTCCAAGTTAGTTGATCTACGTAGACCTGATTTGCTCCCTGTTGTTTAGCTTGGATATTCACTTTTTTCCCATTTTCGAGATTTAGTGTAACCTTATCGAATTGTGGTGAACCAATCACATATTCGCCCGAGGCAGGAGAAACGGGATAAAATCCCAGCGAAGAGAAGACATACCAGGCTGAAGTCTGCCCGTTATCTTCATCACCACAATAGCCGTCTGGTGTAGGCAAATAAAGTTTATCCATTATTTTGCGCACCCAATATTGTGCTTTCCAGGGCTCTGCAGCATAATTATACAGATAGGGCATATGTTGGATAGGCTGATTTCCATGCGCATACTGCCCCATATTCATCACCTGCATTTCACGCATTTCGTGGATCATTCCGCGACTTTTCATGCCCTCATAACTCGGAATAACAAACACCGTATCCAACATGGACACAAATGATTTATTACCACCCATCAAATTAATTAAACCCTGAGGGTCATGGAACACACAAAAACTCCAATGCCAAGCATTTCCCTCCGTATATTCTCTTGACCAGGCACTTGGATCAAAATCTGAGACGAACGATCCGTCTGCTTTTTTCCCACGCATAAGTTTTGTACTTGGGTCAAACAGATTTTTATAGTTCATCGCGCGTGTTGCATAAATAGCTGTTTCAGCTTCCGGTTTACCCAATGCTTTGCCGAATTCATAAATACACCAGTCATTGTATGCATATTCCAATGAACGTGCTACATTTTGGTCTACTTTTACATCAGCAGGTATATAGCCCAATTTATTATAATATTCATAACCGAAGCGTCCCGTCGAAGAGTGTTTCGGATAGGCACTATTGGCCCCATGCTTGAGCGCTTCCCATAACAGGTCTTTATCATAGCCTTTCCGATCAGTCATCAAGGCATCTGCGACAATAGAAGCGGAATTGTTTCCAATCATCGATGCACGATGTCCTGGCGAAGCCCACTCCGGAAGGTAACCACTCTCTTTATACGCATTCACCAAACCTTCCTGCATCCGATCATTCATCGACGGATACAATAAGTTCAACAAGGGAAACAAACTTCTAAAGGTGTCCCAAAAACCTGTATCTGTAAACATTTCGCCAGGCAGGACCTGCCCATTGTAGGGGCTATAGTGCATACGCTTGCCTGTTCCATCAATTTCAGAAAAATCCCTCGGAAAAAGTGTTGAACGATAGAGGCTGGAATAAAATGTACGTAACCGGTCAATATTATAGTCTTCAACCTGTACTCGCCCAAGTATTTCATTCCACTGTGCCTTACCTTCGTCAACAACCTGCTGAAATGTTTTGGACTTCACTTCTTTTAGATTAAGTTCTGCCTGCTCAAAACTTATAAAGGAAGAAGCAATACGGGCGGTGACCTTTTCCCCTCTTTTCAAGGAAGAGAAACCAACGACTGCTCCGGCGTGATTGTCCTGAATTTCCAATTCGTCTTTACTTATCGCTCCGCTTTTAACAGCAGCTTTGTAGGAGAATGGTCTATCGAAAGTAATGACGAAGTAATTCTTGAAATTCTCTGGAACACCACCGCTATTTTTTGTTGAATACCCGATAATCTTATTTTCCTGCGGAATTACTTTAATATAAGACCCCTTATCAAATGCATCAATAATAACATAAGCACTGTCTGTTTTGGGGAATGTGAACTGAAAGATTGCTGCCCGTTGTGATGGAGACAATTCTGTTGTCACATCGTGATCCGCAAGGTAGACGCTATAATAATAAGGTTTTGCAATTTCCGCTTTATGTGAAAACCAGCTCGCCCGCTTTTCCTGATCAAATTGCGGTGTGCCTGTTATTGGCATGATTGAAAACTGACCATAATCATTGTTCCAGGGGCTTGGCTGGTGGGTTTGCTTAAATCCTTTAATTTTATCTGCCGTGTAAGTATATACCCAACCATCGCCCATATCTCCAGTCTGCGGGGTCCAAAAATTCATACCCCAAGGCCGAGCGATCGCAGGATAAGTATTGCCATTAGACAATTCATACTTGGATTCAGTACCGATCAAAGGGTTAACGAAATCAACAGGTGAGGTTTGTTGCGCCATTCCAGCATGCGTCGCGAATAGAAAAAGAATACTACCTGTTAGTTTTTTAATATTAAACATAAATAAAGCGTTTGGTTAAGCTTAAAATTATTAGCAAAAAAGCTAAAACGTATTAGTAAATATAGGTAAGAAATTTAAATATAGTAGATTACCCAGGTCTTTTCCACAAGATGGTTACAAAAAAACCGCAATCAAATGATTGCGGTTTTTATATCACACAAATACTACCACCCAGGGTTCTGCCCTAACGAGGGGGATTTTTGGATCTCTGAGTTTAAAATAGGAAATAAGTAATGAGTCGGAGCAGTAAAAACTCTACTTTCAACAAAGAAACGTTCCATTTTATAACGTTTATCACCGATTTGGATTTTACCATTTACATCTTCAACAGCTCTCATGCCATTAATCATATTTTGAAGTTTCGGATAAGCTGTATTATTATTCTTCCAGTAGTTTATACTTCGTTCACTATTTGTACTACCTGATGCAGTAAAGGTCTGGTATTTAGTTTTCTCCACCGAACTACTGGGCTCTAGATATAGGCGACTATCAAAAGCTCTCTTATTCTCATAGAAGAATTCGACCCTTCTTTCACGGTAAATGTACTCACGCATCAAATTTTTATCAGCAAGTGTTGTCAAAGGCATTGGTGCCATAAAGGATCTAGATCTAACCTGATTAATTAAATCATAGATCTCTTGTGTTGGTCCATCAACTTCGTTAACCGCCTCAGCATAAATGTAAATAAAGTCTGGCAAACGCCAAACTGGAGGCGCACTAATGATAACACTGCCATTCTTATTCCAGGCTTCCTGCAAAAATTTCCTCAGATAATATCCAGTGCGGGTTGCATTATTCGCCCCAATCTGATCGGCTCCACTTGCAATATTTGTCTGAGAAGGATTATTGTTACCTCCGCGGAATGCTGCACCATGAAATATAATGTCGCGATAAAAGCGTGGATCCCTTTTTACTGAAGTGTAAGGATTTCCATCATCATATCCATCTTGTTTAGCCTTGGCACTATAAATCGGGTAACCAAAGCCGTCTGGCGACAGATACTCATACTCATCTACTTGCTCCTGAACGGGCATCTGACGAGCTCCGCCGCCTCGACTTGGCGGATATACATCACCAAACCACCCCTCTCCTTTATAGCGCGTAAAAAACAAAACATACTCATTTTTGAACGCCTCCATATCATAGAACATCTGCCAGAGACGTGTATAAACTGTTGAGTTGCTCGTGTTTTGACCACCGCTATCACCAAAATCGGTATTTGAATATTTCTGATACAAACTATAACGTTTTCCACCTGCAACCTTACTTTCAAGAACTGCCTTAGCGGCCTCTTTAGCTTTCACCCAACGCTGAGGATCATATGTAGCGTATTCGGACTCAAACTTACGTGTCCCATTATAACCTTTTGCGGCAGCTCCATTCCAAAGTGGTGTAGCGGCCATCCACCGTGCTTCTGCAATCAGCCCAAGACATGCCCCTTTATCGATACGTCCAAAATTCTGCCCTTCCCATTTTTCCGGGACAGCATTATATGCTGTTGTTGCATCAGCAACAATTTTGTCAATAACTTTATGAACTGACTCACGTTCGAAGTTCATATTTTCAGTTGCCGTAATTACATGGTCTATATAAGGGATCTCACCATATATACGAACAGCCATTAAATGAAAGTAAGCTCTTAGGAAATAGACCTCGCCAACGCGCATAGGAAGTGAGCCTGGTTCCAGGATATCGTCTGGTGTACTGTACTTTTTTATTCCTTCCAAAATGACATTGGTTCTACGGATCCCGTCAAACATACTACTCCAAAATTGCCCGTTGTCTCCTGGTAGTTCATTGATATTCCAATCGCCGGTATTATATCTATTCGTAATATTTCCCTCTACTGTAGAACCTTCGGCCTCATCGGTTATTGCAGCACTCGAAAAATGATAGAACCACGAAATAGGTTGATTGACACCTTTAGCCTTAGCATACACATCCGTAACGAGCTGATTTACTTTCTCATAACGAGTAAAAACTTCATCTTCCCGAATTTGATCGTCGGGTAATTTATCCAAATATTTGTTGCAACTTGCGATCACAGTAAGAACCACACCTGCCGTAAAAAAAAGTATTCTTTTCATCTTCAATACATTCATAAGATTAGAAATTAAGATTTATTCCAAAGTTGTAGACTTTGAGAATCGGGTACCAATAACCGCTCGTATTTCCCATCTCAGGATCTATACTTAAGTCCTTTAAACCTGACCAGGTAAATAGGTTCATCCCTTGCGCATAAACGCGTAATTGGTTCAAACCAATTTTTTTAATAAGATCTTTCGGTAAATTATAACCAATCTCTATATTTTTGAGCCTTAAATATTTAGCATCATATAAAAACAAACTACTGTTGCTATTTTTATTATTCTCGGAATTGCCAATATGTAGAGCGGGGTAAGTTGCAGTTTCGGCCGTTTCCGGTGTCCAACGTCCCATATGAATTGGTCGAACGGAGCCGAGTTTATCTTGATCAAAAGTCGGGAAATCCCATACAGCCGCATCTTTCAATAAAATTGAAGAATTTAACGCTCCTTGAAACAAAAGACTAAAATCAAAACCCTTGTATTGCAGAGATATTGGTAAACCAAATTGAATCTCCGGGCTCCTAGGATTTCCCATCACTGTGCGATCCCCTAAATCTGTAATTTTACCATCACCGTTCAAATCCTTATATACGACATCGCCTGGTCCTACTGTTCCCCAAGGTTGAAAATTACTCTGATTTAATTTGTCCGCCTCGGCCTGATCTCTAACGAAGTGATCGAAAACATAGACAAAATTTTCATAAAGTCGTTTGCCCGTTGCTTGTCTGTATTCATATTGTCGTGGCACCTCTTGTCGGTAGATCAACTTATTTCTAGAAAAGGTGAAATTAGGTTTTAGAGAAAATCTGAAATTATCCCCAATCATGTCTGAATAACTCATCTCAATATCAATACCACGGTTGCGGACCTTTCCAATATTGATCAGCGGAGAGCCTTTACCAACTACGCCAGGAAAACCAATGTCATCCGCTCCTAGTTCGGTAATAATATCATAACGATAATCTTCAAAAACATCAATACTAAAGTTCATCTTATTCTTTAAAAAGCCCATATCGAGACCGATATTGGTTTTTCTAGATTTCTCCCATGTTATATTTTCGTTTGCCAGGCGTCCTTCACGAAGGCCACTTAGTCCATTGTTAAAATTCTGTTCCCCAAAACTATAACCATCTCCTCCCTGAAAAAATGCGAGATATCCGAATCGAGCGTCACCTGGCATTTTATCGTTGCCCACAAGCCCCATCGAGGCTCTAAGCTTTAAAAAGCTAAGCCAGTCTTTGGTATTAGACATAAATTTCTCTTTGCTAACCACCCAACCCAATGCTCCAGCAGGGAAAAATCCATAACGTTTTCCCTCTATAAAATTTTCAGATCCATTGTAACCAAAGTTAAATTCCGCTAAATATTTTTCTAGATAATTATAAGTAAACTGCCCTGTCATACCTTGATAACGAATATCAACACTGGCTCTTGAATTTGTCGCATCATAGACAGACTGGCTTGAGCGATTGAAAAGCAACATCCCAGTTACATTATGCTTATCGTTAAATAGACGATTGTAATTTATTTTTCCTTGAATGAAAGTTCTATTAAAAGGACTACTTTGTGTAAATGAATTTCCAACGGTTTGATCTACCGTATATTTGTTCCCATTTCTGTAAGTACCCTCATAGTATTGCGGATTCATAAAAAGATCGATACCATCTGTAGGCTGAAAAGTTGCATAATTGGGATATACCCTATATCCTTCACTATAGGTACCCAACTCGCGTCGGACCCATTGTTGCTCTCTAGCATCATAGGAAAATATTCCGTCAACAGAAAGTCCCTTGGTAATAAAATCCATATTCCAGCCGGCAGCAAAACTGCCTTCCAAATAGGTGTTTTTTTCTGTATGATATCCTGATCTAGTCAACTCCCCAAGAACATTAAATCGGTAAATTTGATTACCAAACAACAAGCCCGAGGGATTATTCAGCAGATACCCCTGCGTAGAAGGTTGGCTATTGGGTTCAAGAATGATGGGTAAATACGGGGGCTGTGTCATTGCCAGAGTCATCAATCTACTTGCGGAAGTTCCAGGTGAAGTTCGATTGGTAATACGAGCACCTAAATTGAGTTTTACCCACAAGTTTTTAGTAATGTTGACATCAATATTGGACCTAAAATTATAGCGCTGAAATTTAGGAGAAACATTATATTTAGATAAATCAACATGGTCATAATTATTATCTTGTCCCATGTAACCGCCCATCACAAAATATTTCGCAATATCATTACCACCCCGTATTGATAGATTATATTCGTGCTGCGGTGCAGTTCTAAAAATATAATCGAAATAGTCCCAGTTATAACCTAACCCGTCCGAATTATCACCCTTTGCCCTTCGAAAATTGTTTATAGCATCCTGACTAAATAATTTCAAGTTATCGATATTTCCACCAGACAGCTTCGCATCATTCATTAACGCTTCATTGTAGAGAGTCGCGTAATCTGCAGATCCTAAAAGCTTCGGCAATTGTGCAGGTGTATTTAGTCCATAAGACGCTTTGAAGTCTACGGTTGCTTTATCGGCGGATTGTCCTCGTTTTGTGGTAACAACGATAACCCCATTCGCTCCACGAATTCCGTAGGGTGCCGTAGCTGCTGCATCCTTCAAAATGGAAACAGTCTCAATTTCGTCTGGAGCCAAATAGCTCATATCGCGTTCAATTCCATCCACAATTACAATGGGGGATTGATTACCATAAGTTGACTTACCACGAATAAACAATTCTGAACGATCTACTCCTGGCTCACCTCCAGCATATTGGTTGACAACCAGTCCTGGTAATCTTCCTGCAAGCATGTTATTAATATTTGCTGCAGGACTCTGTACAAGATCCTTAGTCGTAATCGTTGCGACGGCGCCCACAACATTTCTTTTCTTCTGTGTTGTGTATCCAACAACCACAACATCCTCTAATGCTTTTACATCTTCTACTAGGCTAACCTGTAGCGTTGACCTTCCGCCCGCCACAATTTGTTGAGGCTGAAAACCAATATACGAGAAGGTCAATACCGCATCCTTATAGGGAATTTCTATTCGATACCGACCTGATGCATCTGTTTTCGTTGATTTGCCACTCGCCTTAACCACAATGGTGACACCTTGCAAAACTTTCCCTGTCGAACTGTTTAAAACTGTTCCCTCTACAATAATACCCTCTTGTTGGAAACTGAAGTGGCTAGACGCAGCTTTCAATTCGGTCCACAAATTGAACGTGCTACACACCGAAAGCGTAAAAAATAATGGAATTACCTTTCTTTTCATAAATAATAATTAATGATTGGTTTACTAATACAACAATTGGTCGTCAATCAGTTACTTCTTTGAAATGAACACCCCTCCAAAGAAAACAACCTTAAGCTGATAAACTAATTCGTTTTAGTAAAATTAAAAAGAAAGAAAAGAGAAAGTTGTTAATCGATTGTTAATGACAATTATTGAAATCGACCTCTAAAATAAATCCCACTTTGTAAACAGTTTTAATAGCAACATACCGCGATCTTTTCAGCATTTTTCTAATCTTGCATATAAAAACATCAAGACTTCGTCCCAAAAAATAATCGTTATCTCCCCAAAGAGCGAGTAAGATCTCTTCTCTTTTCAAAACAACATTCGGTTTGTTTGCTAAGAATGTCCAAAGTTCGAATTCACGTGGTGATACTACCTGCCGAGATTTATCATTAAATTCTATTGCAAGTAAATTACGGTTAAGTTTAATGTCACCAATATTGAGTTGTAATTGACAAACAACATGTTGCTTAACCATATAATTTTGAAGTTTCAGAGACAATTCTTCAACATCAAACGGCTTTGTTATATAATCATTGCCCCCTAGACGGAGGCCCTTTAATCGATCTAGTTTAGACAGTCTTGCTGTAAGAAAAAGCACAAACTGGTTTTTATTTAACTGAGAAATATATTCAACGAATTGAAACCCATCCCAGTTGGGAAGTTGTATATCTACTACAAGGATATCATATTTATCAATCTTATAATAAGATATTCCCTCTTCAGCAGACATTGCATGACTAACATCAAATCCGAAATTTGACAGATAATCTATGAGCATTGTCGCTAAATCAAGATCATCTTCAATCAGCAATATATGTCCATATTTTGGTATCATCTATTTTATTATTGGTATTGAAATAGAAAATGTTGTTCCAGGTTGGGTATCTGATTTAACGTCAATTTTCCATCTATGAATCCGCATGACTTCCTTTACGAAAAAAAGCCCCAGGCCCAGCCCATTTGAAGAAGCTTCTTGTTTACCCCGATATCCCTTCGTGAAAATATACGGCAATTGGTTATGTGAAATACCTATTCCATTATCTTGTACAGTCATCACCACCGTATCTCTAGCGCCAATACTCAAACGAATATGAATATGCTTTATTCGCTCTTTATTATACTTCAGGCCATTATCGACCAAATTGTTTACCGCGGTAACAAACATAAATGGGTTGACAAGCACCCTAGCCTCTTTAACGTTTTGATCCACTAAGATTTGAATCGCCACACTTTCTGATACTAAAATCGCAAGATCTTGTTCTAATTGATCCATAAGTTCTGCCAAAAAGTGTTCCTCTAGACTCACCTCTTCTTGATTAAACACACTCAAATCAATCGCTTTGTTAACTAATCGATCCAAACGGTTTATCTGACGCATCAAGGTGTCCAAAGTTGTTGACATTTTTAACTTATCATCTTTCGAAACTTTTACCGCTAAATTGGTTAAACCAATTCGTATGGTTGTCAATGGTGTATTGAACTCATGTGTGACATTGTTAATAAAGTCAGAAGCCATTTCTGCCATTCTTTTTTGCTTTATCCAGCTACTATATGTCATCAAATACAACCAAACAATACCAATTATACAACAGCCCGACAGTAATAATAATGGGAAAATGGATCTTAATACAGAAAAATTTGTATCAATATTTCCAACGTACAACGTAAAAGCCACACGATTTGACATCTTACTATTTGCAGTTATTGCAATCGACGATACTAGGTTGTCTTTGTCAATAAATCTAAATTCCCCTCCAATAGGAATATGCTGATCTATGCCAAAGTCCAGGATTGGTATAAAGGTCTTCGCATCAAAAGTCACCGAAACATCTCTCAACACAATGGCATAACCAAAGCCTTCGCCCAAATTGACTTCGGATCTTATGACCTGAAATAGGCTATCCATCGCAGGATGATTTCGAAGCCTCATTATCAAGTTCTTCGCGATACTATCTTTCAGACTATTGAAAGCATTTCTATCGTCTTGATAATAAGCTCTCAGACGAACTAAATGAGGCATTAAGGTTGAATCGACAAGTTTCTGTCCGCCCGGGAATATCTTATCGTTGGAAATATGCTTATCGTAAACAACCTTAATTTCCTTTTTTTCTTTTTGAAATAGTTCGCCTCTTTTGATCTCATATGATCTTGCAATCATGAGATATTGTAATATCAAAAACAAAACTAAGCAACAGATAGCTATCCATTTATATACACCTGACCGTCTCATTTTTGCAAACAGACTATTATTTATTCGGTTTATTGCTCATCTCGAAGATTAATTCACCGCCATTTACAATGCTACTATAGGGTAGTAGCAAATCAACTAATTTTCGTCCATTTAAAGACACGGATTTAACGTAAACATTCTTTTCAGACTGGTTACGGGCAACTATAGAAAGACTGCGTCCATTTTCAAGATTAATCTTTGCCGATTTTACCAAAGGACTGCCAATCCAATAATTATCTTCCCCAGGTGCCACTGGGTAGAAACCTAATGCAGTAAATAAATACCAAGCAGACATTTGTCCACAGTCATCATTCCCTCCTAAACCCGCATGACCATTATGATACTGATTGCGTATGATTTGTCTTACACGTGCCTGAGTTTTCCAGGGGCTCTTGGTTATATTATACAAGTATGCCACATGATGGGAAGGTTCATTTCCGTGCACATAATTTCCGATAATACCATCCCGGGTAATATCCTCCGTATGTTCAAAATATTTATCCGGTAATTCCATGGTAAACAGTGAATCCAAATAAGACTCTAAACGTTTTTTGCCTCCCATTAATGCCATCATTTCAGTAGGTTGATGCGGTACATACAGGCTGTAATTCCATGAATTACCTTCAATAAATCCTTGCCCATGTGTATCCAAAACATCGAATTTCTCCTGAAATTTACCCGCTGAATTCTTCGGACGCATAAATCCAATAGCGGAATCATAGAGTGATTTCCAACTTTCAGCCCTTTTGGAAAAAGTAGTGTAAATATCCTCTTTTCCCAATTTTTTCGCTAATTGCGCTATACACCAATCGTCATACGCATACTCCAATGTATTAGAAACAGATGTTCCCGATACATCTGCAGGAACATATCCCTTATCTATGTAAGCCCCAATCCCCTCGTACTGACGTGTATTTGCTGTTTGTACACAAGCTGCTAACGCAGCTTCCGCATCACCTTTGTAAACACCTTTGAGGATAGCATCAGCAATAACCGATACGGAATGATAGCCACTCATGCACCAGTTATCATTTGCATAATGCGACCAAATCGGCAAGATCTTCAATACACTCTGGTCATAATGAGCCATCATGGATGCCACAATATCTGCATTCCGAGAAGGATTAATTAAATTCAACAGCGGATGAAAGGCCCTAAAGGTATCCCACAATGAAAATGATGTGTAATTCGTAAACCCTTCGGCACGGTGTATTTCCTGATCCAGCCCCTTATATTCACCATTAACATCCATATAGACTGTTGGCATTAAGCTTGCATGGTACATAGCTGTATAAAAATTGACAAGGTCTTCCTTATTCAACATTTCAGCTTCTATCTTATGCAACTCCTTTTCCCAGGCGTTCTGCCCTTGCTTAACGTAGCCGTCAAAATTCCAGTCCGGAGCCTCAGCCTCCATATTGGCCAAAGCATTCTTCATGCTTACTGGACTTAAAGCTACTTTCAGAAGGATGGCCTCTTGTTCTTTTGTATCAAAATCCAAGTGAAGCTTAATATTGTGCGCTGCAAGATCAGGGAAATTGTTTTGTTGATCAAACTTACGCCAAAAACCATTATAGACAGATTTTCCATCTTCATATTTAGCACCGTAATTCTTAAAAGCTTTTGATGTCTTTATTGCAAAGTATACGGTGCGGGTTCTTGACCAACCGTTTGTCTGGCGGTAGCCTACCAGGGTTGAATCGTTCAAGACCTTGACAACGGTCCAAACATTCTTGCCGTCATAATTATAGATCCCAGCAGTTAAGTCTACAATAAGATGTGAAGCATTCGATTCTTTGAACGTATAACGGTGTAGTCCTACACGTGTTGTTGTCGTTAATTCAGCTTTAATCTGATGTTTATCCAGTAAAACACTGTAATAGTTGGCCTCAGCCCGTTCGTTGGCATGCGAATATGGTGATCGATAACCATCTTGTGGTCGATCAGCTGTACCCGGGTTTAATTGGACTTTTCCTTGTGTCGGCATGATCTGTATATCACCAAGATCGGAGTGACCTGTACCGCTAAAATGCGTATGACTAAACCCAACAATCGTCGGATCATCATACTGATAACCAGCACAATATTTATAAACATCGCCGTTATACCGCCCATTGACAGCATACGATAATGTATCCGTATCAGGGCTTAATTGTACTGCGCCGAATGGAACTGTCGCCCCAGGAAAAGTATGTCCCATTTTCGCCGTACCGATGAGCGGTTTGACATACTGAACTAATTTCGTTTCTTGTGCCTTTAATAGATATGGGACACTAATTAATCCCAAAAAGACTAAACTTCTGATATTCATCGCTTATGAATTATAGTTTGGGGTTTTGGCTATAATCGGCCCATAGCTCATCAATAGTTTTACCCGTCTCCACTTTCCAAAAAGCATCACTATAGCTTTTGCTACGCATCGCCGCATCCAATTTTTTGACAAAATCCTTCTTTATATGTAGATTGATCCAGTACAAAAAGCGCGCTGTAATACGATAAGAATCCGTGTATTTCTGCTTTTCGTTATATTCTGGCAGCTTCCAATTTGCTCCTGCATTATCTATTCCATCATCAAATCGCACAAAATCGGCTATCCCCTCGGTAATCCACCAAGGGCCCGCCCCGTCGGGGTATGCTTGGACAATATGCATTACCTCATGGGTAACCACATCAATATCGCCCGGATTTTTGGCAAACCAAGCTGGACTGTAGCGGACAATCCCGCCCGCTGTCGCTGCCACACCTTTATAGTCCGGATCAATAACGAAAGACACCTTTTTTATGGTCTTTTTATTATATTTCTTCGCTAGTTTAGGGTAGTTTGTAAAATATGCTGCTACTAACCTTTCTTTTAAAGGAGCACTAAAATCTTTGTCTTTATTTATCCAAATCAGCGTGTATCCACCTTTACTGATACTATCAACATCCACAGCCACCTTGCGGTCGTTTTCTGTATGTTTCCAGTTGTCCTGCGCGAAAAGTGAACAAGAGTATGCCAAGCCAAATACGGTAACAACTACTTTTAAGTTTTTAAAGTTTATCATAACCCAATGATTATTTCTTTTTGTTCGATTTCAACTTGATATTTGTTTGCAAATCCGTTGTCATTGAATAAGGCGCTGAATTTTTGGACGATCCCCTCGTATAATTGGGTTTTGCCGCCATGTCAAAATTAAGTGTGCCACCTTCATGCAATGCTTTGTGACTTAACCAGTTTTTACCATAATCCTTACCATTCATTTGCAATGTGTTTACATATACATTTTCAGCTGAGTTCTTTGGTGCATCAATAGTCAATGTCTTACCATTTTCAAATGTTAATGTCGCTTTTTTAAATAATGGAGCTCCGAGCACATATTCATCCGTCGCCGGACAAACAGGATAGAATCCAAGCGCTGAAAAAACATACCATGCAGAGGTTTGACCATTATCTTCATCACCGCAATAGCCATCAGGTGTAGGCTTATACATTCGGTCTATCACTTGACGTACCCAATATTGTGTTTTCCAAGGTTGGCCAGCATAATTGTACAAATATGGCATATGCTGAATTGGCTGATTACCATGTGCATATTGCCCCATATTCGCAACTTGCATTTCACGTATTTCATGGATAATACCACCATAATAGCTATCGTCGAAATCTGGAGACTGAACAAACACCGAATCCAACATGCTCACAAAAGTCTTTTCTCCTCCCATCAGATCGATCAGCCCCTGAACATCGTGAAATACGCTCCACGAATAATGCCAGCTATTTCCCTCTGTGAATGCGTCACCCCATTTCAATGGATTAAAAGGAGCCTGGAATTTTCCATCTTTATTCTTTCCACGCATAAGATTGGTCGATGGATCAAATAAATTCTTATAGTTCTGTGCACGCTTAGCATACAAATCAATCTCAGCCTTCGGACGGTTCAATGCTTTTGCCAATTGGTAGATCGTGAAATCGTCATAGGCATATTCCAATGTACGCGCTGCATTTTCATTGATTTTAACATCATATGGCACATAACCCAAACTATTGTAATATTCAACGCCTTTTCTTCCAACAGCACTCATTGGTCCTTCATTATTAGCACCGTGTTGTAAAGCCTCGTATAACTTATTGATATCATAACCGCGCAATCCCTTCATATAAGCATCCGAAACCACCGAAGCGGAGTTATTACCCACCATGATATCAGCATATCCCGGACTGCTCCATTCAGGAAGAAAGCCTCCTTCTAAATAGGCATTGAGAAGACCTTCCTGCATTTCCTTATTAATGGAAGGATACATAAAATTTAAGAATGGGTACAACGCTCTAAAAGTGTCCCAAAAACCTGTTCCTCCGAACAAATAACCGGGAAGTGTTTTTCCATTATATGGACTGTAATGTACAGCCTTTCCTTGCGCATCAATTTCATATAACTTGTTCGGGAAAAATAAAGTCCGATACATGGTCGAATAAAATGTACGCAGTTGATCAATATCATCACCCTCTACTTTAATCTTTCCTAAAGTGGAATTCCAGATCTGACGTCCGTCTTCTTTTACTTGATCGAAAGATTTGTTACCTAACTCATTTAAGTTTAATAAGGCTTGGTCGGCACTGATAAAGGAAGACGCTACTTTCACCTGTACTGGTTTCGTTTTGTCTTTTACCTTAAACCCTACAATTGCACCAGTGTGATCACCTTTGATCTGAAGTTGCCCATCCTTCTTCTCTTTGCCTTCCCAAGTAGCGACACTTGCAAAAGGCTGATCAAAAACCAAAACAAAATAGTTCTTGAAATTAGCTGGCAGCGGACCGCGTGCATATTTCGAAGAATAGCCAATTATCATATTTTTTTCTGGAATAATCTGAACTTCAGATCCCTTTTCATAAGCATCCAAAACAATATAAGCGTCGTCTGTTTTATTAAACGAGATCCTAAACATGGCTGCGCGTTCTGTTGGTGTCATCTCTGCAGTCACATCGTGATCCGCTAGATAAACCGAATAATAATACGGTTTTACAATCTCCGCTTTATGCGAAAACCAGCTCGCACGCTCATCTTGATCAAATACAGGCTTTCCAGTTACAGGCATGATAGAAAAAACACCGTAATCATTCATCCAAGGTGATGGCTGGTGAGTCTGTTTTAATCCACGAATCTTATCAGCGGTATATTGATACTGCCATCCGTCGCCATTTTTTCCTGTTTGTGGTGTCCACATATTCATTCCCCAAGGTCTCGCAATCGAGGGATAGGTGTTACCATTGGACAGCTCAAATTTGGATTCGGTACCCATTAATGGATTAACAAGATCGACAGCTTCTAGCTGCTGTCCTCTAAATTTCTGAGCCAAAACCGGTTTTGCGTAAAACAAACCCAAAGACAATAACGACCCTAGAAAAACACTTAAAGATTTCTTCATTATTTAGGATATATAAAAATATTTCTACTAAAACGTATTAGTAAAGATATAAAAAAGAATATTAAATCAAAATAAAGACCTGGAATTGGACAAACACGTCTTATGATTTTTACAATTCAATTTCTATATATCCATTTGTTGTCCTTTTTATCGCTTGATCAATTTGGTCGAAATGACATATTCTTTCGGTATGGATATCCCCTGATCTATTTCCTTTAACAAAACCTTCACACAAGTTTTAGCCAGAGGTTCCAATGGTTGCTGAATACAGGAAATTTTAGGAATCAAAATATCAAATAATTCATGGTCATCAAAAGAAAACATCGGAAAATTATAGCTATGCTCAGGCGCTGACCGCAATACCTTCAATCCGAGAATACAAAGATAATTTGTGGTAAAAAATAGACCATCTAAGCCTACCTGCTTAGCAGCCCAATTTTTCAACATACGTGAACCTTTCTGCTTCAGGTGCTGATAAGGTAATTGCAGTATGCGAGGTTCCATTCCATATGTGTCACAAAACGCCAAATAAGCACGCTTACGTGCCAGCATTTGTGGTTGATCCGAATCGATGGTTACCAGCCCAAAATTTCTACAACCAATAGATTTCAAATAGTCACATGCATTCTTCCCACTAACTTCATTGTCAATATGTACATAATGGGTTTCCACTGTTGGAGAATTTCTATCAAAAACTACCAACGGGACCTTATGCTCCAATATTTTGCGCTGATATTCTTCCAGATCTACTGTAGGAGCCAAAATAATACCCTCCACTTTCTTTTCCAACATCGAATCGATGATATCGCGTGCATTTTGCGGATCTCCAAGCGTACTACTGTAGAGGACATGATAATTTTTCTTTCGGAACAATTCCTCTACATACAATGCAAATGGACCAAAAAAAGAATCCCCAATATTCTCTACAATTAGACCAATAGTATTTGACCGCCCCGTTGCTAAACTCTTAGCGAGAGCATTGGGCTTATAGCCAACTTTTTCAACGTATGCAAGTACGCGGTTTTCCAATTCCTTGCTAATGCGGGCTCGCTCGGCTTTGTGATTAATGACTAACGAAACAGTTGATTTAGACACATTGAGTTCCTGTGCTATTTCTTTAATTGATTTGGCCATAAGAGCATTTTCATAAAATTAGGGTGAAATTAGAAAATAAATATGAACATATCGGAGATTACAATTGACATCACACAATAAATTATTACACAATCGTATGCGCGGGGGTCAAAAAAGGATCAGATTGACAATGAAGACTGTTTAACTAACACTATTATACTTCTATAAATGAAGACCGATATGGCCTAAAAGATATTTTTGCCTAGATTTAAACTTCATTCTTTATGAATAGCAAATGTCTATTACAAATAGATGTATAAAAAAGGAATACAAACCATTATTGATAACCATCAGAATTTCTTAAAAGATTAAGATGACCATTATCTAAATTAGTGGCCTATCCTAACCAACAAAGAGATTTGATTGGACGATTGAACTAGATGCAAATGAAAACACCTTTTATGTTATCTTTTCTGATGATGTTAACAGCTATGGCTGTAGCGCAAGAGAAAGACAAAAGACCCAATATCATACTTATTATGGCGGATGATCTTGGTTATGGAGACCTTGGGGTATATGGTCAGCAAAAAATTGAAACGAGGCATATTGATTCATTGGCTGCTAAAGGAATGAAATTTGATAACTTCTACGCTGGTACATCTGTATGCGCTCCGTCGCGGTCATCGTTAATGACAGGACAGCACACCGGCCATACCTATATACGCGGTAACAAAGAAATTGAGCCCGAAGGACAACAACCTCTAGCCGACTCTGTACAAACTTTTGCTATGCTTCTACAACAAGCAGGATATACAACCGGTGCGTTTGGGAAATGGGGACTTGGCATGGTCAATACAACAGGTGCTCCTGATCAAAAAGGATTTGATGAATTCTATGGCTATAACTGCCAACGTCAATCCCATCGCTACTACCCAACTCACCTCTGGCATAATAACGAAAGGATAGAACTCCACGGCAATGGTTTAATGGCCCAAGGACAGTATACACCAGCATTAATCCAAGAAAAGACCTTGAAATTTATTGATGAAAATAAAGAAAAACCTTTTTTCCTTTATGTACCTACAGTTCTTCCTCACGCCGAATTATCAGGCCCGGATGACAAATATTATCAGTTATATGCAGACAGGTTTGATGAAAAACCACATAAAGGAAATGACTATGGCCCACAAGCGACTGTTCCCGGTTACGCTTCGGTAGAAAAACCGCATGCCATGTATGCGAGTATGGTAAGCCGTATGGATGCTTATGTTGGTCAAATTGTTGATCGCTTACGCGAAAACAAACTATTAGATAATACAATTATCATTTTCACGAGCGACAACGGATCGCACAAGGAAGGCGGAGCCGATCCCAAGTTTTTCAATAGCTCTGGCGGGTTACGCGGCAACAAACGCGACCTCTATGAAGGTGGCATCAAGACTCCTTTCATTGTTTATTGGCATAATAAAGTTGCCGAAGGGAAAACCTCAAACTACCTGGGCGCTTTTGGGATATTATGCCTACGATGGTCGAACTTGCCGGGACAAAAAAACCGCATTATACAGACGGAATTTCATTTTTGCCAACGCTGCTAGGTAAAAACAAGCAACAAAAACAGCACCAATACCTGTACTGGGAATTTCATGAAGATGGTGGACGTCAAGCCCTGCGCCAGGGAGATTGGAAACTTATCTTACAAAAAGTTACAAGTAGCCAACCCACAGCCGAGCTATATAATCTCAAACAAGATCCAAAAGAACAACACAATATTGCCCAAGGAAACCCAACGAAAGTACAAGAATTACGTCGGCTGATTGAAAAAGCGCATGTCGAAAGTGGTATTTTCCCATTGACAAGTGTAAACACGCACAAAAAATAAAACTAAGGTTTGGAGAGTAGCTAACTGCGTGTTATTCCCCCAAAAAACGATTAAAGTCACTGAAAATATAGCAATATAGTAAGAACGCTAAAAAATAGAGATTGTCTTTCCTGTAACAAGAAATCATATTTTTTTCACTAAGTTTACTGCCCGAGTACACCCATGAAAAATCAAAAATCATATCAATATCACGAACTTCTCCCTCTTATACGCCAAGGGGACCAGCGAGCATTTGTTATATTATATGATCTATTTACGCCCGATTTAATTGCTTTTATTGCAAAAAAAGTTGCTAGCAGTGAAGTCGCTGAAGATATACTGCACGACCTTTTTATGTCAGTATGGAAAAATCGGGAAATGATTGAACAAATAGAATCTCTCCCGGCCTATCTATTTAGCTCCTGTAGGTACCTCATCCTTGCTCATTATCGCAAAAATTTAAAATTAAAGGTATCATCTCTCGATTTTGAGGAGCTCGAACTGGAAGATGAAACCGTTGCAATAGAAGATAAACTCTATTATCGTTATATCATCGATATTGTCGCCAAAGAAGTCGAGAACCTTCCCGAAAAGTGCCGAGAAGTATTTAAATTGAGCCGTGACTTCTACATGAGCAACAAAGCTATTGCCCAACAGCTTAATATCAGCGAGTCTACCGTCGAAAAACACATTAATAAAGCAATCAAACATCTTCGAGCAGCGACAAGCCATTTATTTCATTTTACACTTTTTTTCTAGTCAACACCCGCCCCTTTTTAACAGGCATTTTCATAGATATTTTACCCATTTAAAAAAAATACTTTTTTTTCATTTTCGACTAGAGGTTCCACCTTATTTTACACACTTGTATAGTAACTGACCATTCCAATGGAACCTGTTATGAATCAAATGAACGAAATATACAAGCTGATTTCCGTCTTCTTGAACAGGAAGGATACTGTTCAAGATAGAAAAGAACTAATCGACTGGTTTGAAAAACAGTCCGAAAATGGCATTTCTGAGACCGAATTTGCGGATATTCAAAATAATACAAAAAAGAGCCTTATCAAGGAAATACAAAATCCGACAAGAAAGATTATACAGCTTCGTACAGTCAGGTATATAGCAATCGCCGCCAGTATACTGCTGATAGGTTTTTCGATCTTACAATTCTGGCCAAAGCCCGAGATCTTAGCGACCACAGCGCAATTGGCATCAATCCCGCCCGGTAAAGAAAGAGCAATCATTATCTTGGGAAATGGTAAACGAATAGATCTCGAACATCTTTCGCTCAATCAAAGTATACAAACAGGCGATGTCGTTATAAAAAAGGACGGTAAGGGACAAATCAGCTATCATGATGTTAAAACAGGACAAATAAGTATACAAAAAAATAGCATGTATACGCCGAAGGGTGCCACCTATGACCTAACCTTATCAGATGGCACATTAGTGACACTAAATGCTGATTCGAAAATCTCTTACCCAACATCCTTTGATAATGGAAACAGAGAAGTTGAATTACAGGGTGAAGCCTACTTTCATGTACAGAAAACAACCAATAAAAGCAAATTTATCGTTAAAACACGTGGTCAGAAAATTGAAGTTCTTGGAACCCGCTTTAATGTCAACGCATACCCTGAAACAGATAGAACACAAACAACCCTAGAGGAAGGGTCTGTGGTAGTCTCAGCACAAGATGTACCTCAATCCAATATTTACCTAAAACCAAATGAGCAGGCTACTCTGCAACATGGCACACTAAATTCCCGCCACATAGATCTTGAAGAAGTATTAAGTTGGAAAAAAGGTCAGTTTTATTTCAATGGTAATAACACGGAAGAGGTAATGCAACAAATTGCCCGCTGGTATAATATTGACATTATCTACAGACGAAGTAAAAGCAAAGAACAATACATGGGCACAATTCCCCGCAATCTAAGCTTAAACAAATTGATTGAGCTGCTCAATTTTGCAGATATCAATACAAAAGCTTTGGTGGGTGACAATAGCCGAATTAAATTAATCATTACATAACCAATTGCTAAAATTATGACAAGTACAAAACTGCCACCATAAATCCTTATTGATATACCAATAAAAAACGGACCCTGTTGGCGCAGAATCCGTAGTAGTAATTGGTATTAAAGCATCGTATAACATCTCAATTATTAATACATTAAAACCAAACGAATTTAATGAAATTTTCAATAACTCCGTTCATGAAGAAGGAGAGGGATTTTCATGAAGGTTTGTTGGGCGATCGCATGACGCCTAATAAAAGCCTTAAACGTGAAAAACAAATACCTTTTTTTGCGCGACCATTACCTAGATCTCTTATGAGGGTCAACTTAATCACTTTATTGATCGGCATAGGACTATCCCAAGTGGATGCTCATACCTATGCACAGCAAATTACGCTTAAAAAGCATAATGCAAGTCTTCAAGTTATTTTAAAAGATCTTGAGAAACAAAGTGGATATACTTTCTTCTATAAAAAGAATGAAATATCTGCCAATAAAGACATCTCTATCGATGTAAAAAACCAGCCATTTTCACAGGTTTTAAAAATTGTATTGGGGAATGCAGATTTTACTTACGATTTCTTTGACAAAACAATTGTCATTAAGAAAAAAAATGAACCGCTGAGAGATGACCTTAACAAGATTATTAGCAAACCAATAATCAATAAGAGTTTAGACCTACAGCAAGAAACTCAAGTAACAGGTTCTGTCAGTGACACCTTAGGCAGAAAACTTACCGGTGTAAGTGTAAGTATCAAAGGGAAATCAGGCCTTGGTACAGCAACAGATATCAATGGAGCTTTTGTACTAAAAGTACCCGCTAATGCGACCCTGATTTTCACAATGGTTGGATATGACCCACAGGAAGTTGCTATTAACGGAAAATCAAAATTTGACATCATATTAAAAGAATCTGCATCAAGTTCTATTGACGAAGTCGTTGTTACAGCATTTGGTCAACGCTCCAAGAAGAGCGACCTTATTGGTTCCGTTTCATCACTTAGCCCCAAAGAATTACGTGCACCGGTAAGCAATCTTACGGCAGCATTACAAGGCAAAGTTGCCGGTGTCGTTTCATTTCAACGTAGCGGAGAGCCGGGAGGTGATAATGCCGATTTCTTTATTAGAGGTGTAGGTACTTTTGGAACAAATAACAAGCCGTTAATCCTTGTTGACAATATGGAGGTAACAGCGGATGATTTGGCACGTATTCCAGTTGATGACATCGAAAACTTTTCGATATTACGTGATGCCACCGCATCAGCCGTGTATGGCTCTCGTGGAGCAAACGGAGTTGTCCTCGTGACAACAAAGGTAGGACGTGACGGACCTGCAACGATCAGCTTTAGAGCCGAACAACGAATATCAACACCTACCCAAACGTTGAAATTTGCTGATCCTGTCACTTGGATGAAAATGTACAATGAGGCTGTTACAACACGTGACCCCTTGGGGGTAGAACCTTATGGGCAATATAAAATTGAACGCACCGCTGCTGGAGATGATCCTATCACCTACCCAGCAGTAGATTGGCTCAATGCCCTCACTAAGAAAACCACAACAACCCAAAACTACAACTTAAGTGTATCTGGCGGTGGACAAATTGCTACTTATAACGTGAGTGGAAATTTTACCAATGATAATGGTCTACTTAAAATGGATGCCTTGAACAACTTTAACAATAACGTTAATTTCAAGGTTATGAACCTGCGGAGCAATATTGGTATCAACCTAACCAAATCAACATTCGCTATGGTTCGCACCGTGGCCAATCTGCAAAACTACAGTGGTCCACCGACAAATGGAGCAGAGGCCTATAATCTTGCACTTCGTGCAAATCCTGTTTTATTTCTCCCTGTATATCAAGCTGGTCCTAGTCAGTCCTATATTCAGCATCCACTCTTCGGAAATGCCGATAAGGGACAGTATGCCAACCCTTACGCACAGATTATGCGCGGATACTCGGAAAGAAAGCGAAGTGATATTCAGGTACAATTGGAATTAAAACAAGATTTTTCAACAATTCTTTTGGAAGGTCTTAATTATAGAGGACTCTTTAACCTAAGTAGAAATTCTTATTTTGCCCAATCACGCCAGTACAACCCGTTTTATTATGAACCAATAGGAACCGATCCAAAAAACAACTCTTTGCTCTTTCGCGAGATCAATCCTGAAACAGGAACAGAATATCTCGACTTTGTTCCTGGAGAAAGAACCCAATCTGCTGTTTTCTATATGGAGAATCAGCTCTCCTATCAACGGACCTTTAATGAGAAACATAATATATTTGGAATGTTGATCAACACCATTCGGGATAATGTCAAAACACCCGTCGACAATAACATTTCCCTAATCAATACGCTTCCCAACAGAAATGTGTCCTTATCAGGTAGTTTCACCTATGGTTATGATAATCGTTATCACGCTCAATTTGCTTTTGGATATAATGGCTCGGAGAAGTTTTCGGACAAATTTCGTTGGGGATTTTTCCCTTCCTTCGGTTTAGCATGGAATGTCTCCAATGAGCAGTTTTTCGAACCAATTAAGGACGTCGTAAGTAATTTAAAATTCCGCTTCACTCGTGGTGTTCTCGGGAATGACCAGATACTTGATACTCGATTCTTCTATCTTTCGGATGTCAATCTTAATAGCACAGACTATGGTTATTCCTTTGGATTACCTGCCGAGTCAGGGCGTAGAACCGTCAATGGTATTGTGGTCAATCGGTATGCCAACCCCGACATTAGATGGGAAATTTCCAAACAAACCAATTTAGGAATTGACTTAAGCTTATTTAAAGGCGCATTAACATTCACAGGTGATTTTTATCAGCAAGAACGCGACAATATCGTTCAAGCACGTTCATTATCCTCAATCAATGGTCTAACCGCCTCTGTTTTTGCCAATGTCGGAAAATATAAGAGTAAGGGATTTGACGGAGAATTGGTCTACAATAAGTCTGTTAACAGTGATTTATGGTTCCAAGGTAGAGGAACATTCACTTTTGCAACTGGGGAATATGCATTTTTCGAAGAGCCAGCGTATAAAAACGAGTACCGTCAACGTCAAGGAACTTCCGTCAGCAATCAGTTCGGTTATATAGCGGAGCGCTTGTTTATTGATGACAACGAAGTCTATAATAGTCCTGCCCAAGAATTCGGATCAACAGTCCGTGGTGGAGATATCAAATACTTGGACGTTAACCGAGATGGTTTAATCAATGACGACGACCGCATGCCAATTGGCTATCCTACGACTCCAGAAATAAATTATGGATTTGGTTTAAGCACTGGCTATAAAGGTTTCGACTGCTCGTTCTTTTTTAGCGGAGTTGGAAGAACATCGTTATTTATTAATCCAACAACGAATAATACGAGCAGTCCATTGAGTCGAGGAATTGCTCCATTCGGTGTTGAAACATCACCCAACGCTGTCTTCCAAGAATGGGCAAATAACTATTGGTCCGAAGACAATAAAAATATCTATGCAGCATGGCCTCGTTTAAGCGTAATGCCAATGGCCAACAATACGGTTCAAAGTACTTTTTGGATGCGTAATGGCAGTCTGCTTCGGTTAAAACAAGTCGAATTAGGCTACACATTCAACAAAAAACTAACGCAACGATACAAATTCAAAAACCTACGTATTTATGCCAGTGCAACAAATCTATTGCGATTTAGCTCTTTCAAATTATGGGATCCTGAAATGGGTGGTAATGCGCTAAACTATCCGCTGCAAAGGGTATTTAACATTGGTATCAATGCTAATTTATAAGAAACTATGAAAATGAGATTTAAGAAAAGTATAATCGCGTTAGGGTTGTTCGTAGGTCTTTCGACCTCCTGTAATAAGTTTCTGGATGTTGTTCCAGATAATGCACCTGTACTCGACCAAGCATTTGCAATGCGTACAATGGCCGAGCGTTATTTAGTGACTTGCTATAGTCAATTACCACAAAGCTTTTCGATGACCAATAACCCAGGCTGGCTCTCTGGAGATGAATTTTGGTTAAACTCCGAATCGACCTATTCGGGGTACTTCAATTGGAGAATCGCTTTGGGTAACCAAAATGGCGACAACCCCCTATTAAATGCTTGGGATGGGAACAATGGAGCAACAAATCTTTGGGTGGGTATCACAAACTGCAATACATTTCTCGACAATATTATGTCGGTACCGGATATGACAGACGAAGAGAAACAGATGTGGATCTCAGAAGTCAAATTTTTGAAAGCCTACTATCACTTTCTCCTAATGAAACAGTACGGTCCAGTACCTATCCGAGACAAGAATATCCCTATCTATGATAGCCCGGGATCTTCTCAGTTGCCTCGAAATAGTGTAGATGAATGCTTCAACTATGTTATCGGTATGATTGATGAATCCATCCCCAATTTAATGGATGACGTGACTGCGGTGAACAGTGAAACAGGACGCATTACAAAAATCGTCGCCAAAGCAATGAAGGCTGAGATATTGGTTTATGCCGCCAGTCCTCTTTTCAATGGAAATGTTGGTACGGAAGCTTCTATTAAAAACAGCGATGGGAAAGAGTTATTTAATCATACCTATTCAGCTGAAAAATGGCAATTGGCAGCAAAAGCTTGTAAAGAAGCCATCGATTTTGCTACTGAACATGGTAAGAAATTGCATACCTGGACGCCCACTGGAGGATTCACGCCTCAAGCGAGTACACAGTTTCAAATGAATATTCGAGAAGCATATAACGAAAATACCGACAACCCTGAAGTATTATGGCTAGATACAAAATCAACCGCTAATGGAACCATTCAAGGTTATTTTATGCTACCTCGCTATACCGCCAATGCAACATCGGGAACCTTGTTGGGCTTTATGTCTGCAACAATAAATATTGTTGAAAAATTTTATTCAAACAATGGCGTCCCTATTGAGGAGGATATTACTTATCCATATACATCGAGATTCGATTTGATTACAGTTCCCAACACAGATGCTTATAAATACGATTTGGTCGCCGGGAAACAAACCGCCCGGATGAATCTAAATCGGGAAAATAGATTTTATGGCACCTTAATGTTTGATGCCGGACGTGTATTTATGTTGCAAGCCGGTTCGGATGCAAATGCCTACAATATTGATCTCAAATATTCGGGATCTTCAGGAAAAGTGGACCCCACACGATTCAATTGGACAGGATATGCCTCAAAAAAACATTATAATTATCGAAGTACAGTTGGTGCAAGTAATGCATATACTGCGCGGGTATTTGGCCATCCGATCATGCGTTTAGCCAATCTTTACCTTTACTATGCAGAAGCATTAAACGAAGCAAATGGACCCTCAGCAGAGGCTTATTCCTACATTGATGCTATCCGAACGCGCAGTGGCCTTAAAGGTGTCGTTGAATCATGGCAAAACTACTCTTCTGCGCCAAATAAACCTGCGACCAAAGATGGACTGCGTGAAATTATCAAACGTGAACGTACCAATGAGTTTGCTTTGGAAGGTGTACGCTTTTGGGATCTTCGCCGTTGGAAAGATGCCGTCAAAGAACTAAACAATCCAATTTTAGGATGGGATATCAATCAATCATCCGAAGGCTCTTACTATCGGACAACACTATTATATACACGGTCATTTATGGATCGGGATTACTTTTGGCCATTGAGCTTAAATGAAAGAAGACGTAACCCAAATCTTGTCCAAAGTGCAGGATGGTAATTTAAATTACAAATATCGCATAATGAAAAATTTAATAAATAAAACCGCTCCAATCATGCTAGCAATCCTTTTGATGGCTCCATTACTATGGACAAGTTGCAAGGAAGACATAGGCATTACCGCAGCAAGACAAGGAGAAAAACCGAATACCTTAAAGAACCTTGCCTATGAAGAAGCTCCTGGCGGAGCAAAGATCAGCTACGATTTACCTACTTCAGCAGACTTGCGCTATGTCAAGGCAACCTATACATTAGAAAATGGAAAAGAAATGGTCACCAAGGCCAGCATATACGATAACCAACTTGCTGTGCAAGGATATGCTGCGATAGGTGAACATGAAGTTAAACTTGTTGCTGTCTCAGTTGGTGACGTGGAATCCGATCCTGTTACCATTAAAATCAAGACAGGAAAGCCCAATTATATCATCTTAGCCGAATCGTTTAAATCTAACGATTTTTTCTATAGTACATTTGGTGGGGTAAACCTCAAATTTGAAAATAAAGATGCTGCAAATATCATTTTAAGCGTATTCAAATATGGTGAAAATCCGACCACCAAAGAGATCGGCTGGAATGTCCTGAACGAGACCTATACAAAATCCAAAGAAGGTGTTATTCGGGTTCGTGGAGAACAACCGATCGCAACAACCTACGGTATTGTAATACGCGATCAATGGGGTAACGTATCAGACACCATTCGTCGCAATTTAACACCACAAGAAGAATATGAAATCAACAATTTACTGATCTATAATGGCATCACGGCCTATAGCGATATGAATAGAAATGGTGATTACATCAGCAATTACAATGCACAAAGCGGAAGTGCCGAAATGCAGGTATCACTATTTGATGGGATTGAAGGATCACCATATTATATCACAAACAAGCAGTGGTGGGGTAAGGCTGCTCCGATCCCATTCCAATTCACGTTGGATGCGCGTAAAAAGGCACAGGTAAGTCGGGTCAAACTTTGGGGTCGAAACGACAATTATGGACTATTGTTTCAAGCTACACACCCAAAAGAATTCGAACTTTATGGCAGTAATTCACCTGCACAAGATGGTTCATGGGATTCTTGGACATTACTCGGAACATTTGAAGGCGTCCGTCCATCCGGCCTAGCCTTTGGCACTAACGCAAATAGTGAGGATCAAGATTATGCACGTAAGGGAGAAGATTTTGAAGTAAACTGGGACAACCCGAGCGGATTCAAATATTTCCGCATAAAAGTAAACTGTACATGGAACGGCGTTAGAGAACAACCTCTAGGTAATGCCCTCACAGTTGCGATATCGGAGTTGAAATTATATGGAAAATACGTAGACTGATAAATTATGAAAAAGATATTGAATTATATGCTGATCGTATTGGGCACTGTCCTTTTAACCTACAGTTGCAAGCCATCAGACTATTATTATGGGGAATACCTAAAAAATGGGGAAATTTACTATCCGGGTCGCGTAGATTCGCTATCTATTATCCCCGGTAACCAACGAGGGATACTACGTTTTAAGGTAACGACAGACCCCAAAGTGAATAGTGTTAGAGTCTATCTAAGGAGCAGTCTCTCGCCTACGGCAGAAGTAAAAAATTATCCGATAGAAGGCAGCGAACATGGTAAAATCAAACTTATCACCTTAGATGCACTTTCGGAAGCAACATATACGGCAAACGTTTATTCATTTACCAGTCAAGGTGATAGCTCTCGATCTGTTGCCTCGAGTCAGTTTATTTACGGTCAGAGTTATATACGTACCCTTGTAAATCGTTCATTTTCAAAATTTGACAAAGCGAACGCCAGCGAGCATTTCCTAGTATTGGCACGAGAGAACAATTTGCCCAGACAGGGCACATTTTATCCAATGCAATTTACAGAGGTTACCTATCGTAACAATTCCGGCGATTCCACGACTGTGCGTATTACACCCTATGAGGATTTTGCAAGTTTAAAAAATATTGCAAGTCCAAGCACGGTCAAGTATAGGACTGTTTACAAACCTGTACAAGCTTCTATCGACTATTTTTATACCGCTTTTACAGAACAGGAATATAGCAAATAACAAGAATACCAACAAAATTGTAACTATTGCGACGATACTTGGTAAGGTAAATAATTGGGATTTCCTTACATGCATTTTTTGATCCCGTAGATTACAACAGAAAAGGTTAGACGGAAACGCTTCCCAAGCAGTTCCCTGTCTAACCTTTTTTAACTATCTTTTTTTTAGATACATTTGTACCATAATTGGGGAACTAAAAGATGGATAGTACAATTGCACTTTGGCTGAAACAAATCGCAGAAGGCGACCGAACTGCATTCGATGCACTATACAATCATTTCTGGAAAACAATCTACCAATATGTTTACCCCAAAACTAAAAATACAGAAGTAACAGAGGACATTCTACATGATCTATTCCTGAGTATTTGGAAAAACCGGAGTAGATTGCAAGAAATCAATAACATCGAATCCTACCTCAAAACTGGCGCACGCTACCTCACCTTCTCCTACTTCAATAAAAATAGCGAACAGCATATGGTGGATATCGATAAAGTAGATATCATCCTCGATGATGCGCCAATCGAAGATCGCTTACATTACCGCTATCTATTGGACCTCATTCAAGAAGAAATACAAAATCTTCCTGAACGTTGCCGAATTATTTTCAATGAAAGCCGCATCAACCACAAATCCATCAACCAGATAGCCCTAGAATACGGCCTATCAAAAAGTACCGTTGAGAATCAAATAAACAAAGCTCTCAAACGTTTACGCCTAGTTACCAAAGACTTCCACACCTTTCTCTCATTTTTTTAATTTTTTTTCATTTTAGCGTAGGTGCTTTCAGTTTTTTCGATGACTATATCTATACAAGGCTAACCAAACGACCTGTGAAGTCATCATGATGTATTCAAGTGATACAGGATAATGCATATCACTGATAACTCAATCATAGCTGAAACAGTCGAAGGCAACATAAATCTCTTAAAGAGACTGCTTACTAATGAATAAACAGATTTAACTAGATGAAAGTACCTAATACGCTGCAAAAACTAATCAAAAACTATCTATTGGGCTTTGAGAATAAAGCCGAATACGATACCTTGAAAAAATGGTTTGAAGAAGCCGAGTCAAACAACATGCCCACGGATAACGATATTCAAGCAAGTCAGCACCGTATACTACAACGTCTAAATCATAGTATGGCATTCCCTGAACCTAAATCAATTGGCTATAGGTATGGGATTCGTATAGCGGCTTCGATTACGATTGCGCTCGGTTTTGCCATGGGCTACTTCTACTATCAGCATGCAGTGTTCGATAAAATAGCTCCTGCGCAAGTAGCCATGATACGCCCCGTCCAGGAAAATGTACAGCTTACTTTTGAAGATGGAGCAGTCGTCATACTCAATAACCAAGGTAAAGCTACCCAAGCTATTGAAGGCGTTCAGGAAATCAAAAACGGAGAACTTGTCTATAATGACAACGCAAATCACATCGTTCAAAATACGCTTTCAACACCTCGGGGACAACTATTTAAAATTGTACTTCCCGATGGAACCAAAGTATGGATGAATGCGAACAGCTCCTTGAGCTACCCCTCGAAATTCATAGGCCCAGAGCGTTTAGTTGAATTACATGGTGAAGCCTATTTTGAAGTTAGCAAAAATCCGGAACAACCGTTCATTGTAAAAACAACCGATCAACAAGTCAAAGTTTTGGGTACACATTTCAATATCAATGCCTATGATAATGATCTTACGACGCAGACAACACTTGTTGAAGGTAAAGTTGAAGTACAACATCAGCAGCAGAAAATACTCTTGACCCCCAACCAGCAAGCGAATTTTAAAGGCACTGCGCTCAGTAAGAAAAATGTGGATGCCGCCGAGTATATAACCTGGCGTGAAGGTTATTTTACCTTCCATAATGCCACAGCAAATGAAATCATGCAACAGTTGGCAAGATGGTACGATCTCAACGTCCGTCTTGACGACTCGGAAATAAACGAACGATTCAGTGGAAAAATCAATAATCAGATGAATTTGCAGGAAATCCTAACCGTCCTCCAAACTGCTGGATTGAATTTCGACATCGTACAGAATAAAAATCAACAAAAAACAATCCTACTGAAAAACTAAATTATTAATACTGAACTTATAAAACATTAACCTAATGCAAAACAACAGGAAGGCCAAACCTTCGGTCCCATGGGATAACCATGTCCAAATTCCAGCAAACTCCGATGCCATCACCTGGCCTCGGGCTATTGTGGAGAGCAGTAATGACAGCAAATTACCCACCGTATTTAACCGAAAAGACAAACTGCGTTTTCACCTTGTTTCGGCGCTTTTGACCATCAGCCTGATGCAGCTCCACGGAACTACCAATGCGCAGCGCATCTCTATCAATTCAAATCAGTTGTCTATCAAGCAAGTTTTCCAGCAACTGGAAAAACAGTCTGGCTATAGTTTTTTCTATAAAGACGTCATTCTCGAAAAAATTAAGGATACGGGTGTTAGACTCGAAAATAGCTCCCTTCAGCAAGCTTTAGATGCCATTCTTAAACCAAATGGTTTGGATTATGAGGTTGTTAATATGACGGTGGTGATTAAACCAGCGCCAAAAAAGAGCTCGAATAACAGCAATGTGAGCCAAATCCGGCAACAGTACATTACTGGAAAGGTACTTGATGAAAACGGAAAACCAATTGAAGGAGCATCCATACGCCAAAAAAATGACGATAGGAAATCAGTTAAAACCAATACAGATGGAGTATTCCATCTACCTATCATTTCAATAAATGAAATGCTCGTTGTCTCCTTCATTGGCTACGAAAATCAGGAAATTAAAGCAACCTTGTCTATCAATGGAATGTTTATCAAACTTCGCAAGAAGGACAACATGATCGAAGAAGTCGTAGTTACAGGAACGGGAATCAATAGAAATAAAGACAGCTTTACAGGTACGACCACAAAATTCTCTGGTGCTGAATTAAAAGCAGTAAGCAACAACAATATTATTCAAAGTTTGAAGACATTGGATCCTTCTTTTTTGCAAATTGAGAATAATTTGGCAGGATCAAATCCCAATGTCATGCCGGTGATCGAAGTTCGCGGCAAGAGTAGTATCCCTAGTTCCACGCTAACGGACCAGTTCGGGGCTGATCCCAATCAGCCACTATTTGTATTAGATGGATTTCCAACGACAATACAGACTATTGTTGATCTAGACATGAATCGCGTCGCATCAGTAACCATATTGAAAGATGCTGCATCAACAGCGTTATATGGTTCACAGGCATCTAACGGAGTTGTTGTTATAGAGACTGTAAAACCCAAACCTGGTGAATTACAGTTTACGTACACACAAGATTTTAGATTCGAAATGCCCGATTTGTCCGCATACAATATGATGAATGCGACTGAAAAATTGGAATTTGAGAGGCTCTCCGGACGTTACAACTCATCAGTAAGCCCAACACATCAAATCTATCTCGATAGCCTGTACAATCAACACCTCAAATTTGTAAAAAAGGGAGTTAATAGTTACTGGTTAAGCGAACCGCTACAAAATGGCTTTTCGACTAACAACTCAATTAATGCCGCAGGTGGCGACGAAACTTTTATCTACAACCTGGGCTTAAACTATCGGACAGGAAAAGGAGCGATGATTGGATCAGGTAGGGATAGTTATAGCGGTAGTATCAACCTAACGTATCGAAAAAACAAAGTAAATATCAACAATATTACCTACATCAGAGGCAACAAGACAACCGAATCACAATACGGCTTATTTTCTACCTGGGTAAATACAAATCCATATTATGAAAAAAATTGGGAAAACCCCTTTTTGGAAATTAGTCGAAAATCCAACTCTTCCGTCGGTTTCTATATTTCCAACCCATTATATGATGCCATGCTACCGCAATATAATAAATCCAAAAACTTGGAGGTACAGAATAACTTTAATGCCAACTATGACATTACCAGTTATCTAAGAGCGAATGCCGCGCTACAAATAACAAAAGGGACAACAGAAGGAAAAATCTATAAATCGCCCGAGATGAGCGATTTCTTTGAAACACCAACCTTACGGAAAGGAAGATATACGGACAGTCGAAATAACAATTTTTCCTATCAAGGAAATTTTATGTTGACCTTTTATAAAGCCTTCGCACAGAAGCATCAATTAAATGCCAACTGGCGCAATACAATCGCGGAAAACAAAAACGATGCCTATCAAACTATCGCTGAAGGATTTCCTGCAGGAAACACGGGCAATCCACGTTTTGCCTATAGTTATTTACTCGATGGCGCTCCACTAGCATCGAGTAGCACATATCGTACGGTCAATACAACCCTAAGCGCAAATTATTCTTATGATAACCGCTACCTATTTGATATCGTGTACAGACTTGATGGATCAACGGCTTATGGAAGTAATAAGCAATTCTCTCCATATTATGCCGTAGGTCTAGGTTGGAATATTCATAAAGAATCATTTGCCAAAAGAATGCCTTGGATAAACTCTTTACGACTAACAGGAAATGTGGGTATAACAGGCAATCAGAACTTTGCTAATATCAGCTCAATTTCGCTATACAACTATACAAGTGCTAATTACAATCAATTCGGCCAGGGGGTAACACTTAATATGTTGGGGAATCCCAATTTAGAACCCCAAAAGACACAACAGATCAGCACTTCCCTAGATTTCAGCCTATTCAACAATCGTTTTACAGGTTATATCAATGCCTATAACAAGAAAACAGATCCATTAATCGTTCCGGTAGACTTACCATCCTCAACAGGTGTATTTTCCTATCCCTATAATATAGGTAGCCTGACTTATAAAGGAGTAGAGACTAAGCTGACAATATATCCGGTTTATAATCTTGAAAAAGGTATTACCTGGAATATTGGTGTCACAGCAGCAAGTTACAAAAGCCAATACGGCGGATTTGGCGACATCCTGAGAACCCTCAACAAACAGCAGGAAACATCGAAATCCCTAATCAGATATATAGATGGGAATAGTGCTGAGGCCATTTGGGCGACCAAATCTTTGGGAATTGATCCAACTACGGGAAAAGAAGTTTTTTTGACGAAAGATGGACAATATACTTTTGATTATAGCGCTGCTGATGTCGCTAATGTCGGGAATTCAGCCCCTAAAGTAGAAGGGGTAATCTCTACAAATCTTCGAATTAAAGGATTTACATTTGGAATAGGCCTGCGTTATAGATTAGGCGGCGATATCTTCAATACAGCATTATTTGACAAAGTGGAGAATATTAACTTCACCAACATTGTAAATAACCAGGACAAACGAGCACTATATGACCGATGGCAACAACCAGGAGATATTGCACAATTTAAAGCAATCTCCCAAACGACAACTACACCGATATCGTCGCGATTTGTCCAATCCTTAAACACGCTCAGCAGTGAAACCTTAAACATCGGTTATCTCTTTGACAAAGGTCCTTGGCTACAGAGCATGAAACTAAAATCACTATCTGTCAACTTGATGGCCAATGACTTCCTTTATTTTTCCACCGTCAGAAGAGAACGCGGTATATCCTACCCTTATGCTAGAACATTCGCCTTCTCTTTCAGAGCATCATTTTAATTATTGACTTATGAAACGCACTATTAAAATACTCCTAATTCTGTTGACAACGGTAACGTTTTTCTCCTGTAAAAAATTTTTAGATGTTCAACCGGAAGACAAAGTCTCAGAATCGCAGCTATATAGCTCCAAAAACGGTATTAGATCCGTGCTCAATGGCATCTATTTAGATCTTGCGGCAAGCCAATTATATGGAGATAACCTGACGCTTTCTACAATCGAAATTCTTGGTCAGCGCTATAATATCAGTTCAGAGCACAATCAATATAAGATTTCAACTTACGCATATAAAGATAAACCAACTGTTGACCGAATGGAAGCTATCTGGTCTACTGCATATGCAACGATCCTGAATATTAATGTCTTCTTGGAAAACCTTGATAAATACAAAGGCGTGCTTGATCAATCCACAGAAAATGGTTATCGCGGAGAAGCAATTGCCATGCGCGCATTCCTGCATTTTGATCTATTACGTTTATATGGCCCCCGATATTCAACGGTAGATTCTACCAAGCAAAGTTTGCCTTATTATAAAAACAGTAAAACTGAAGTAAATCCTTTATTGCCTGCCAATGAGTTTATGGACAATGTAATATCAGATTTAAACATCGCTGAAACTTTACTTCAAAACGACCCTATTATCACCACCGGTGTAAATATAGCCAATCCAGAAGACTTGGTTGACTTTCTTAGCAATAACAGAAATTATCGGTTTAATTTTTATGCCATAAAAGGCATCAAAGCACGAGTATATCTATATCGTGGCGATAAAACCAACGCATTAACTACAGCTAAAGAGGTGATCGCTGCAAGCGACAAGTTTCCATGGACGACTTCCGCCAATGCTCTAGTTGAAAAACAAAATCCCGATCGCGTATTTTCAACAGAAATGCTGTTTGGCGTGATGAACTCCCAACTATACAATCGTTATCTAACCTGGTTCGATCCTTCCATTAGTGAAAGGCAAATATTGGCTCCAACGCCAAGTCGCTTAGCAACCGTATACGAAAATAATGAAAATGATTATCGATACAATTTAAACTGGCAGATGCCTTCCAATGGATCAAAACCATATAAAACTTTTCTTAAATACGCAGATATCGTCGACAAGACCAAAACTTTTCGTTTCAGCATTCCTCTGCTCAAAATAAGCGAAATATATTATATCGCAGCCGAATGTGAGCCCAATACTGCCGACGGAATAGCTCTGCTCAATACAGTCCGCGCCAACCGCGGCTTATTACCTTTGGCAACAACGGTAAACATTTCGACCGAGCTACAAAAAGAGTATCAAAAGGATTTATTCGGAGAAGGACAGCTTTTTTATTACTACAAGCGAAGAAACGTAACCTCCGTGGCCAATGGCTCAGCAACAAGTGGCAACGTAACGATAAACTACAACGTTCCTCTCCCAGACTCTGAATCTATTTATAGACAATAAAATGCTACCCATGAAAAATATACACTATCTATTCCTAGCTTGCGCAACTATTACTTGCCTCTTTTCATGTGAAAAAGAGCTCCACAAATATGAAGGAAAACCTACCGTTTATTTTAATGAAACTGCACGGCCGCTCGCCTATTCTTCAGAGGTTCTTAAAGATTCTACAGTGATCTCTTTCAGCCTGACTAAAGGGACAACAGTCGATTCGCTTGTGCATATGGTCATTGCAACAATAGGAAATACCGTAGATAACGATCGACCATATAAAATAGTCCCAAATTCATCATCTACTGCCATCGAGGGTAAACACTACGAAATCATCAACAAAGATTTTTCGATCAATAAGAATCAACTTCGTGATACCATATGGCTCAGATTTATGAGAACTCCTGACATGAAAGATCAAAATTTTCTACTCAGCTTCGACTTAATTGAAAATGAAAATTTTTCGGTCGATATGCAGTATAAAATTACGAACCAGACTACAAGTCAAAGATTGAATTTTATTAATTATCGATGGTTTATCAATGATATAATAAAAAAGCCAACCCGCTGGCTGGACTTCTATCTCGGAACCTTTTCCCGTAAAAAACTCAACTTAATGGTTGAAGTCCTTAATGTCGACCCACAATATATGGATACCAATATCTCAATTGCTGAAACATTGGCTTATGGTAAATTTATGCAACGGTATCTAAATGAGCAGAAAGCGGCTGGCAACCTCATCTTAGACGAAGACGGCCAACCGATGAACATGGGAAGCGCCGCGCAATAGCCTACTAATTTAAAATGGAAAAAAATGAAAAGAAATATCTCATATTCAATTATTAGTCTCCTGATGACATGTATATTCTTAGGAAGCTGTAAAAAAGATCTTGGAAATTATAATTATTCTCAAATAAATGAATTGGATACGATTACAGAACTGCCCAATGAAGTAACAGCCCTTGTCGGTAAAGACCTTCTATTAACTCCCAAAATAAGATTTTCACAAGACAACAAATTTGTTGAAGATAATTATCAATATCAATGGACTTATATTGGTTCCAATGGTCTAGGAGGACAGGCGATATTCGCGTTAAGTGAAGAAAAAGATTTGAATATTAAAATGAATCTCGTTGCAGGAACCTATCAAGCCTATTTTTCTGTCACAGACAAACAGACCGGAATAAAATATACACGTCCGTTCAAACTTAAAGTGGTTAACGAAATCAATGAAGGTTGGATTATGATGAACGAGGCCAATGGGAATGCCAGAGTTGATATGCTCGTATTGAATGCCAACAATACTTTCGATCTGTACAATGACGTTTTAGCTTATACCGGATCTGAGCTAAAATTAACAGGCAAACCCATTATGACCTACACCTACTCGACAGGATTACTACTCGGCCCAGACAAGATCAGTTATGGGTTATATTTTGGAACGACCACCGGCACAACAAAGGTAGATCCCAATACCTTTAAATGGACAAATACCATGGGACTATCTTATGAAATGATTGGCACAATTCCAACAGGATTTTATGCCGACGTCATCCAACAAAGAAATGGTTCATCTTCCTATTTAATAGGTGGCGGAAACGCCTACTTTTATGATCGGGCCATGAATATATTCTACTCATCCCCTATTAATTACATCGCAGCTGAAGAAAAAAGTTTTGAGGTAGCTCCTTTCATAGGTGGACGACATACGGATGTTTCCAATCCAGTTACATTATATGATAAGACCAATCGAAGATTTGTGCGCCATGTATCTACTGCATCAACTTGTACTACACTTATCGACCCGGACAAGGATCTCAAGTTATTTAGTTTTAAAACAGGACTGGATATGGTATACATGCGTTGGATGGCCTACAATGGTGGTGAGATCTTCGCTATCCTAAAAGAACCCAATGGGTCAAAAAAACATCTTGCAAGGTTCAACGCTGTCAGCACGGCACAGACTTACTATAATGAAATTACCGGCACAGACATCGATAAAGCAGAATTCTTTGCATTCAATCCTGAATTTGGATACCTGTTTTACAGTGCTGGAGGTAAAATTTATGAATACGACATGACCTATAAAACTTCCAAACTAATGGTGGACCTAGGGGATAAAAAAGTCAGCTATTTGAATTTCTATGAATTCAAGAATACCACAAAATATACTAGTGGGAATAAACTCATGGTAGGCTTTTATAACCCTAGCAAAGCAGATGGTACCGAAGGGAGCTTAAACATTTATAACGTTCCAGGGCTAAATGCAAATATTGTGCTGGATAAATCATATACAGGTTTTGGCCGAATCAAAAGCTTAACTTATAGAGAACGCTAAAAGTCAAAATATATTTTTCTTCATACTATTCCCATCCTTAACTGATCTAGGGGATAGTATGAATTTCAACAAGCTTGAGTCCGAAATGGATTACGAGCTTGATCGATAAGTCAATAACCATTGTATTACACTAAACACATTAAATCATCCTTCAAGCCGATGGGCATAGGGGCATGATAGAGATTATAAGCGATTTTATGCAATATCTACAAATTAAAAGGTCATTTTTGCTTGGATTATATGCGTTGACAGGATTCTATTGTCACGCGCAATCCGGGACTTCCTTTACTAAAACCCTTTTCCAAACTTTCCAGCAGAAAGACACTGCTTTCATAGCTGGAGAATTGGCCTCCAACTTCTCTATCGCCGGACATACAGATGCTGGTGCCAAATTTCGCTTAAACCAGATTATAAAAAATTATCCGGTTTCAAGAATTGAAGTTATAACAGAAAAGAAAACAGCAAAGGGAACTACCTTGCAATTGAACATCACATCTGGGGCCGATAAACAGCATAATACAGAAGCGTTTCTCGATAAATCAGGCAAGTTAGTACGCCATTCCCTATTTGACCAACTCTATGGTATGCAACGTAAGGAAAAAGCACAATTACGTGCTATTATCCCCTTCGAAAACAAGAACGGCTCCATTTATCTCCAGGTCAAAATCAACGGATACGAAAAACCATTACGACTATTGTTTGATACTGGAGCAGACGGCATGGCTGTAAATCAACAATTAGCCGATGCTATTGGCCTAAAGGTCACAAGAGAGAATAATGCTTCTGTGGTTGGTGGCAATACCAAAATTCAAGTATCGGACAATAACAGCATTCTATTAGATACTTTAAAATTAAACGGACAGGGTATTGCGATATTCCCAGAAATGGGTAAAGAAGGTGATGGTATCATTGGTAATACATTGATTCGTCAATTTATTACCTACATCGATTACGACAAAAACTTAATTTCGCTGTATGATTTTGGAGATTTTCAATATAAAGACAAAGGAACTATCGTTCCGATTACACTGCCCGCGGGACTAATGATTCTTCCCGGCCAACTTGAAATCATACAAGGCAAAACGTATACAGGACATTTTGTATTCGATACCGGAGCATCCTATGACCTCATCTGTTTCCGTCCTTTTGTACGCCAAAATAAGTTACTTGTTAGTGGATTTAAACCCGAAGCTCAGGCAGCAACCGTAAGCATGGGCGTCTCTTCACCGACCTTCTCCGGTAACAGTTATCAATTTGCTATTTCACCACTACCGGCCGTAAAAGGTTTACCCATTACATTAATGGGAGGTAGTTCCGCAAACGAGCAATGGAAGCCAGGATTTGACGGATCCATAGGTGTCCGACTCCTCAGCAGATACAATATCACAATCAATTTAGCAGATAATGAGGTCCATTTTTCACCGAATAAGCTACATACCGCCCCGCAAGACTTTCTGGTAAAAAACTATCAATTTGGATGGGACAATGTTGGTCGACTGAAAGCTTTAGGAATAATAGGTGCTCTTGAAAATCCCGATGGTTTAAAAGCAGGGACCATAATTCAAAGGATCGACAATTACTCCGAAGATCAACTGAAGAAAAAACCGATGCTGATTGAAGAAATAAGACTAAAAGCAAAGGAACAGCCCATTGTCATTACAGTTGCAGACAATAAAACGATTACAATTTAACAACTGAGAGGCCCTAAATATACAATCGCTCAAAACACAGATTAGATGAAAAAAAATATCTTTTATATGGTCACAACCTGTTGTGGTCTGCTCTTGTCATGCCTGTTGCATGCGCAGGAAAAAATAGTTCAAGGAACTTATGCCGAATGTCAAGCGCTGGCAAAAAAAGAGAACAAACTTATCCTTATTGACCTTTACTTTGTCGGATGTATGCCCTGTGCGGAAATGGATAAACAAGTGTTCCCAGACCCTGCTGTGGTCAGTGAACTCAAAGCCAATTATATTCTCTACAAAACCGACGTGATGAAGGAGATGGACGGCAAAAGGCTGGCCCGAAAATACGGTGCCCCCGGTTTCCCAACTTATGTTATTGTAAATCCAGATGGAAAAACGCTATTGACCGAATCAGGGTTCTTTGGGGTAGACCGATTTGTCCCCTTGTTAAAAGAAGCCGTTCAACGCAGCAAATCCGAATTATTTCTAGCCTTTAATAATAGTCTGGACAATAACTATCCAGCGGCCTATAGTGAGCGGTTTATCAAGACCGGTGAGAAGCATGATTTTGCAGAATTAGAAGGCTATTTGGATCAACAAAAAGACCTTTTCAGCGAAACAGCATTTTTAGCCAATAGCGTTACCTCATTCCCGAAATACAACGATTGGGTTTACACACACCTACCTCAACTCATCAAGATGTACGGTAGTAATCTACTTCGGAATAAAATTTCAGCAATGGCATCAAAGAAAAGCAAACAATATGGTTCTGCGCAACAGCTGGACAGCTTAGAAAGTATGCTCACTTATATTCGTCCAACTTTTAATGACAAATTATGGGATACCTTTTTACCCGCGTTTATCTCCAATTATTACGCAAGCTCCAAAGATGCCGATACCTATTTGAAATTGATCACGCAATTCAATCTTTACACAACTTGGGATCTTAGAAGCAATGCATTAGGACAAGTCATCATAGACCAAGCAAAGGAGCCTAAAATACTAAATAAGATATTAGCCGAATACCAGCAACAGCAAAGTATAGGGCAACTAGATGTCATCGACAACTACCGCTTGACCTTACTTTATTACTATCTAAAAGACTTTAAAAACGCGAAAAAATCTGTGCAAACACTCTTAAACGCTGATCTGTCTAGCTCCAACCATTCCACACTAAAAAAAGAAATACTTGCCTTGAAAGATGCCATAGACAAAAAGAATCCAGATTTATTTCAAGCGAAAGATATCAAGAAAATTATTCCATTTACACTTAGTTAAACCAATTCAATCATGATCAGAAAAACCATTTTATTATTGACGACATTCGTTTCATCGATTGTTGTGTTAGCACAACAACCGAGCAATGTTACCGGAACAACAGATCCTATTAAAGTAAAACGTGTAGGCCTATTCAAAGTACTCAATGGACGGCTAAAAGAAATTGCAACAGCTATTCCGGATGCTGCTGGCCGATTTGGATTCCGTTTCACACCAGAGTATGAAGGCTTATATTCGATTGGTAGCGGAACCGCGCAAAATCAACAGGGATTGTTCCGCTTCTATTTCAAAGGCAGTGAGGAACTTAATCTAAAATTGACACCGAGTGAATATGAACTTATTGGCAAGAATAGTCCCGAAAATGAGGCGCTTTATCACTGGGACAAACTTTCAAAAAGTTTCCATGATAAAGGAACAACACCGGGAGGTATGAGTACCTATGTAGATTTCTTTCCTGAGGTGGAACAATTCAAAGGAAAACTCGATGGTATCAAAAAAGTCGTTAAAACCGGAAACACAAACTTCGATAAATTTTTCCCTGAAATAGTAGATTACGATTTTGCGTATTATGCCATCTCCTATTTATACATGCCCCGTACGGCACACCCGAGCAAAGAGGAAATGAGCGATTATTATACGCAATTTAATGCAGATCGCTTTCTCACAACTGAGCTTCTTAAATTTCCCTACGGAGATCGTTTCATGAGTAATATGGTGTACAGGAAGTTAGACTTGGCAACGAAACCGACATTTGATCAACAGGTTGCTGCGATAGGTCCCGATGTGCTTAAAGGACAATATGTGCTACAACGTCTCGAAGGAGCACGCTCTTACAGCGACTTTCAGGAAATGAATAATACCTATAGAAAATACTTTACTTTACCTGAGCAGATTGAACGTGCAAAGATTGTTGAAGCTAAGCTTGTAGAGACAAAAACTGGTGTACCTGCATTTCAGTTTAGCTATCCGAATATCAGCGGTCAAAAAGTTAGTCTTGCGGACCTAAAAGGTAAAGTTGTTTTAATCGATATGTGGGCAACCTGGTGTGGTCCCTGTCGTGCAGAAGAACCACATTGGGAAAAATTGAACGAGGAATTCAAAAACAAATCAGTTGCTTTTGTTGGAGTTTCCGTTGATCAAGATAAACCCAAATGGGAGGCTTATGTAAAGGAAAAAAACTTAAAAGGTATCCAATTACACGCAGGATCTGGAAATACCCTATCAGACGCCTATAAAGTCAACTCGATTCCACGTTATATCCTCATCGACAAATCTGGCAACCTGATCTCAGCCGACAGTCCGAGACCAAGCGACCCTAAATTGAAGGCACTACTCGAAGAATGGAGTAAAAAATAGGAAAATCCAGCCATACATTTACCTAAAGAAAGGCCATCCAAGGATGGCCTTTCTTAAAACAAAGCATCTTTCAAGTAGCAATAATCTTCATCTTTGAGACAGCATTGGAAAAAATAGAGGCATCTCCTTCTCCTCGAGTTGACGTCCAAATTCAGCAATTTCATAGGATTCAATATACTTTATCCCGGCACTATCCTTTCCATACCACTTGAGCAGCGCTGGTCGATTAATGTCGGTAACATTACTGAATGGATATGCATTGTCATAGATTATTTTCTTCTGTTTCTCAGGATCTGCCCTAACTTCATCCAAAATCCCCATACTATGGGGAATAACATCCGCAAGCTGAGATCGATGAGCCCCTAAAGCGGCTAGTTTAACCGGCCAAACAGGATCAATGGCAACAGCAAAATCAGGTATATATGAAAATTTGATGGTGTGGTAGTCACGAACATATACAAAGACAGGCTTTTTCTTCATCTGTAGGTTGGGTGCTGCATCACGAACAATATAACCGGCGGTCATATTATCTATATGCCCTCCTTCCGCAGGATAATATGTAAATACAACATCGGCCTGCCAATCTTGAATACGCTTAATAACCTTCTCCTGTGCCTCTTTTGTATTTTTCAGATATTTATCATGATAATCCAGTACTTCATAAGCATCTAATGCCAATATTCGTTTAGACTCCATAGCCTCCTGATAACGCATCTTAGTTAATTCAACTGGATTCATCGCATAATGGTCCGCATCTCCGTTTGTTAGCGACATAAATTTTACTTGATGCCCCATTTTTGTATACAAAGCAGCAATACCGCCCGTATATTTCTCGCCTTCATCGGGATGCGCAAAGATGATCATTATCTTTAAGTTCTTTTGAGCCACACTTAGTGTAGTCTGCAATAAGAACAATGCAGCGAATAAAAAAAGTCTAATCATGGTTAAAATTTCCGGTAAGTCAAAGTGTATGATGAATTTAACTAAATTCATCATAACAAACAAATGATTGACTTCCGATACCGGTACAAAAAAGATCCTAGTCCAACGAAGAACTAGGATCGCATAGTTAAAGAAGTACCGCCAACAGATACCATTTATCAATGAATCGTTAGCTTATTATCCCAACTGAGGGTCAGTTTTCGAATGATTACCCGTTTCCACACGCCCCGCAAACTGGCGTACAAATTTGGTTCCCTCCACGTGCAGCGTCACATCATACCAACCATGGGTTTTATGAGATTCCACAACCCACTTCGTAGATTTCCCTGCCGCAAGTACAATAGATTTTTTCCAGGTGCTGTAAGCATTATCTTCTACATGTACACGCATTGATTTTTCCCCGTGATTACGAACCTCCAAAATAAGATTACCCGTCAACAAACCTTTCTTCCCGATTTCATAGGTCGCTCGAACAGATAAGGGTTCCTCCCGTCCTTGAAATCCACGCATAAAACCATTAGGCCCGTACACAGTCAAATCGTAATGGTGATCTTTAAAGTCCGCCAAGTTCCAGTCAAAACTTAGTTCCTGACCTGCGATAACTGCAAACGGCCAAAATTTCACGCCTTCCTTATAACTCGGTCCACTATAGACATTAAAAGGACTACTGAGCGATTTACTACCAAATACCTTATTGCCAACTTCTAGTGTCAGATGAATCTGATTGTGTTCCTTAGCAAAAGAGTCTTTGACATAAAGCTCGTAAGCCAACGCGCTGGAGTTTTTCTGACCTTTCTCCTGTCTTGCCAGTAAAGTGGAATGACCTTTAGACCGCAATCCTGCGGCATCCTCTTTCGACCAAACATGAAAATTATTAGGTAGCGGTTTCGATTTCGCTTGATCAATCGCATAAATCTGCTGATTCCGATCAAGGAATGGTAAATCAACAACATTCGCTCCCTCAGCTTTCCGAAATACCGATGTCAAATCACCAGTAATGGCCCGGCGCCACGAGCTGATATTCTCCTCTTTCACTTGTTTGCCCAACTTTTTCTCAAAGAAATGCTCCATAAACTGAATCGTCGACGTGATATCGCAAATCTCCGAGTTGACCCAACCGCCTTTTGACCAAGGTGATGCAACAATCAGAGGTACACGGTAACCAAGCCCCACTGGGCCTTCCGTTGCATTATCTTTTTCTTCGCCGTCGGCAAGCTCCTGTGCTAAACTCACATATTCACCGCTATAATCCAATTCCGGCGAAGTCTTTCCTGAATGGCTATCTGCTGGGTTAGGCGCTACAAAAGGAGGGATATGATCAAAATAACCATCATTCTCATCATAGTTCAGAATAAAAATAGTCTTCTTCCAGATTTCAGGATTTTCTGTCAGAATATTCAAAAGTTCCGATACATACCAAGCTCCATACATGGGTGCACTCGGATGATCTGAGAAGCTTTGTGGCGCCACAAGCCACGACACAGCAGGCAACTTCCCAGATTTCACATCATGTCTAAATTGGTGTAAAACATCTCCCTTAGGAACTGTAATCTTTTCACCCTCATGCGTCACCACGCTTGTCTCACGATAGAAAGAATCACCTTCATTCGTTTGAAAAGCGCGTTCATGTAAAGCACGCTGTTCTTTAGGAAGCTGCTGAAAAGCACGATCCGTAAGACGTGCCAAATGTTTTTGGTAGCTATTCAGCTGCTCCTGCTTTTGCTTGAGTTTATTTTGCGTTTTCTGTACACTCTCAGTATTATTATTCGCCAATGCTTTTTCTAGTTCCTGAATTTCCGCGGGTAATTCTGTCACGCGTTTACGCATAAAATCAAGATGGCTTTTCTTGAATTCAATATGATATTGTGCAAACCATTCCAAATTGTTGTCCGTGAAATTGCCTAACAGATCCTCACCGTCTAAGCCACTTTCAATACTGACTTCATTTTGATAGACTTTCCAGGAGATTCCCGCTTCTTCCAGTCGCTCAGGAAAAGTTTTCCAATGTGCCCAACGATTAAAATAAATATCTGAATTCCGCACCAATGGCTTCGCCCCTTTATGTGGCACACAGGTTCCAGTCCAGAAGAAATGTCTATTGGTTGTTGTACCCGTAATAGATGAACAGAAGTGCTGGTCGCAGATGGTAAAGGCATCAGCCAATGCATAATAAAATGGAATATCCTCACGTGTATAATACCCCATGGTCAAAGGAATCTCTTTCAGGACCTTCCCGCCTGGACGCTTTGCTTCGATCCAATTATCATGTTTTCCCTGATTTCGGGCTGCCATCTGGTTTTCCCAGGAATGTGGTAAATTTCCGGTCCAGGCAGCATTTGAGTTTTTGATATCCAGTCGGAACGGTGAATAGGTCTTTCCACTGGCCGAAGACTGCAGCCATACCGGATTGCCATTAGGTAATTTAATCGCCCGTGGATCATTAAATCCCCGAACCCCACGAAGCGTTCCAAAACTATGATCAAAAGAACGATTCTCTTGCATTAATAAGACAATATGCTCGGCATCTAAAAAGGTACTTCCAGTTATCGGTTCAATCGCCAATGCGCGTTGTATCGCATCTGGCATGGCACTTTGCAAACCAAAAACTCCGGCTAACAATGAAGCCTTCTTGATAAAATCTCTTCTGCTATCCATAAATAAATTTGTTCTCTCTCTTATAATTTCAATGGTTACAACGAATATATCTATTCGCGGTCTTTTTTTATGTAACGTTTTTAACAAACAATCCCCGCAAACGATTGATCTCACTTGCGGGGACGATTATTTTTATTTAGCACGCTATTTCAAAACCCATATCAATTGATTCGGATCATCAATACCGTTAAATTGTCTTTGAACCGCCTCTTTGACATTTTCCGAATTGTAATTGTATTCTCTATCCTTATATTTCCAACGCACAGGAATCTTTGTCGGTGCTTCCGAATTCATACTTGAACTCGCATTAATCTTCCATGTTGGATATCCCGTACGACGGTAATCGTAATAAGGTGTATAACTCAACTGTAGGTAGCTTGCCAAATATTTTTGTACGATGATTTCAGCAATCTGCTTCTCACTATCTTGTGGAAATGCTTGTCCATATGCAGTTAATGCTGTGCTTATGTAGCTGGCATCCATCGGCATCTTATGCGTGAACTGATCCTGATTTGGCGTATTATCAGCGGTAAATTTCATTGATGCCTCAATCCCTTTTTTATACCATTCGATAGCAGGGGCGTCAATCCAACCGCGAGCACTTGCCTCAGCCAGTACAAAACATAACTGTGCATAAGAATATTGCTGTGTAGGCTCTCCTGTAACTAGTTCTGTAAAACGGTCGTTCAATTTCGAATAATCTGTCGTTTTCTTGATATCACCAATGTCACCAAAAGATAAAGAAACATCAACCCCCACATAAGCGTCAAAATCTGATTGCTGTTTTCCATTGGCTAATCGCAAGGCAGAAGGTGCAGCATAATAGAACAAACGTCTGTCTTTTCTGCTTTTTAAAGGATCGATAATTTCAGAAGATACAATCGGATAGATCACAAAGCTATTGCTCACCTTATAGAAAGGATAGGTTTGACCGCTTTTATCCGATCTCGTCAATTGAAAATTATCAGCATTGGACGTAAAAATAATTCCCGAATCAACAATTTTTTTGAAGCGTTCCTTGACCTTCAGATCCGTATCAGATGTTTTCTTACTCAACTGAATAAGCACATTTAACGCAAAGGTATTAACAAGCTTCCGCCACTGTTGCGTATTGCCTGCATACACGGGGTCACCAGTGAATTTATCGCCTGCCTGAAACAATTTATCCGCTTGTTCCAATTCGCTCAAAATACCTAAAAACACATCTTTTTGAGTGTCATATTTTGGAAAATACATTTTATCGGATTCGCCCCGTAATGCCTCCTGATAAGGAATATCCCCCAATTTCATTGTACCTTCAAAAAACCGCATCGCCCTTGCCAAGTGCATCACACCTCCATAGGATTTTGAGAGCCCTTCAGTTGTCGCGAAATCAACCATATACTGCGCATCGTTCAATCCCGTTAATGGAGACTCCTCTTCCCCAAAGTTATTGTACTGATAGCCTTCTGCAAGCTCAGTCCATGCAATCTCTTTTGTTAACATATAAGGTTGCATAAACGATTTTTGAGACGGCGGATTTGCCAATCCTAAAATGATGCGTTCAGAAATCATCGATGAATTCACCGCCTTAGGCATCTCGGGATCAGTATTTATTTCTTCAAATTTAGAACAGCTCGCGGTAGTAAATAGCAATACAGCAACCATTCCCCATGTATAATTATTAAATTTCTTTTTCATCAGAATATATTTTTTAGGCCACTGAAGCAATCATGATCAACAAAAGCAAAATGTGATTCGCCCTAGTCCTCTGTTTCCACATACATGATCATATCAGTGTGCGCAAAAGATTAAAAAGTCAGGTTCAAATTAAAACCAATATAACGCATTGACGGAGAACTTAAATCCTCTTGCCCGCGATCGGGATCCGAAAATCTATAGGTTTTCGTCCACAACAATAGATTCTGCCCTGTTACACCAACGCTGGCTTTCTTGGCTTTAAATTTTTGCACAACAGTAGTCGGAACAGAATAATTGATTGACAGCTCACGTAATTTTACAAAAGTTTCGTCCCAATAATTCTGTCTACCTGAATAGGCAGTCTTCCAATAGGATTCATACGAAACTACCTTATCATTCTTCTCAAATACCCGTGTATCTTCGGCAACGCGACCATAATTATCATATTTAACTGATCCCGATACCACTTTCACGCCTGGCGCTACGTAAGTTTTATTCCCATTCACAACTTCTTCATAACGATAGCTATTATCCGAATCAGGATGAGCGCCCGTTTGCCATAAACGTGCATTCATGTTCGAATAGGACATACCATTAATTCTACCATCCAAACTGAATGATAGGGAAAAATCTTTATAACTAAACTGATTTGTCAAACCCCAGAACCATTTCGGAGCCGAGTATCCGATCAATTGCGCTTTATAATTGGCCGATATAGGCATTCCAGCAGCATTCAATACTAACTGTCCATCTGGAGCACGCTCCCAATCTTTGGATGTGATGTAATCTGTTCGCAATCCTTTTTGAACATACAACGCATCACTGGAGTAACGAGGGTCCAAAGAATGGAAGTATTCTAGATTTTGAGATAGATTTAAACTCATATCCCATTTAAAGTGATTGCGTTTGATCGGGATACCACCAATAGTAATCTCGTGCCCTTTAGTCATACGCTCTTCGCCCGTATTGATCAATCGATATTTAAATCCCGTGAAAGAGGATATATTGTTATAGATGGCCTGATTGTGCAAAAGACGATAATAACGGGTATAATTTCCGTACAACCTATTTTTCAATACGGCAAAATCAAATCCCACATCAGTCAGATCACGTTGCGTAGGAGAAATTGAAAAGTCCTTGATATCATACTGATAATCAGAATTTGTTATCGCATAGGTTGCTGTTGGAGCTCCATCCCACACATTATTATTTACCCTAAACACCTGATTGATTTCGTATGGATCAGGTACTGTTTTCGTGACAGCCCATGAACCACGTACCTTCAACATATCCAACCATTGGGGTTTACTCGGCAATAAATCAGAAATAATAACACTTCCTGATACCGATGGGTAGAAATAAGCACGATGCTCTTTGGATAAAGTTGACGACCAATCATTACGTCCAGTCGCTTCAATAAAAATTGCATTCCTCCAAGATAGAGATAAGCGTCCGTAAAGAGCATTTCGCATTTCCCGTACCCTAGATTCAACAGAATTGACCGGGTCAATTGAATTGCGTAAAGAATAGTAACCTGGAATAGATAGTCCGTTCATTGTTTTGGAAATTAAACTATTATTCTGACGATAGAAAATAGCCGCCCCAAACAATCCATCCAAAGCAAAATCACCAAAAGATTTTTTTCCTGTAAAAATCAAATCGTTATTGGAACTAAACCCGTCATATTTGGCCTTCATATATTTTCCCTTGCTATCAAACCCGCCAAAATCCGTAAAACCACCACGTGTACCGTAAATCCCAATCGGGTTTTGTTGCGTTCTAGTTTCACTTAAATAATCGTATCCTGTCCTTAGCATAAATTTACCCCAATCTGCAACCTTATAGTTAAGCGTGATTGCCGCATTCAATTTATTGCTTAGACTAGGTGTGGTTTTTTCATAAGCTATCAAATAGGGATTATCATACCAGCCATTGTACATCCAGTTTTGTTTCTGGTCTTTAATCATCCAATAATCTTTATATTGCTGAAGATCGTATTCAGGCCCTGTCCATACTAAAATATTATAAATATAACCTTGATCATTATACCCCGCACCAAAGTTATTAGACGATGCATTCCGGTTATAAGCAAGTCGTGTTTCCAAATCGACCTTGCTACTGATCTTGGTCTGTCCAGAAACCGACAAATTCGTCATATTCAGCTTCTGATTAGGGTACTGTCCCTTATTATAAATATGATTAATGGATGTCCGTATGCTTCCATGTTCACCTTGATTAGTGAAACTTACCGTGTTATTCGATATAAAGCCAGGTTCAAGAAAATTTTGAAAATTATTTTTCCCCCGAGAAGTCAACGGTTGCATTTCCAATTGCTTGGTCAAAGGATTCCACTGCGAAGCCGTACGACCGATATCCAATTTATCTCCCCAGACGTAATCATTGTTATTGAACTTGCCAAATTCACCGGATGAATAAGAGCTTTGCACCTCAGGAAGCGCTAAATAGCCCGAAAAGAACATATTGTTACTATTGACCGTAATTTCAGTTCCCTTCTCTCCAAGTCCCTTTTTCGTGGTAACCATAATCGCTCCCCCAGCTCCCATACTACCATACAAAGCTGTGGCTGTTGCACCTTTTAGCACGGTCATATCCTCGATGTTATCTACCGGCACATCGCGCAAGGTCAAATTTTCATAAGCCACTCCATCAATCACTAAAATAGGTGTTAATCCCCTTACTTGAATTTGAGGTGTACTATTAAACTCGGTGCTGTTCAAAACACGTACTCCTGACATCCGTCCTGTTAAAGTCGTTCCAACATCTACCCCTTTCACTCGCGTCAAATCTTCCCCTTTCACACTCTGCGTTGCATACCCTAAGGCTCTTTGCTCTCTTTTTATCCCCAAAGCTGTTACAACAACCTCATCCAATGAATGTGATGACTTTACCAATTTAATTGTTCCAGCCTGCGATCCCAAAATTTCAATACTTTCATACCCAATGAAGGAAATCTGAAGAATAGCATCTTCCGCAGTATTTGTCAATTTGAATAGACCGTTTCCATCAGTAGAAACAGCAGCAGCAGTCCCTTTAACACGTACGGTCACACCAGCGATAGGCTGCCCCGTTTCTTGATCTACAACCCGACCATTGATCTCTTTGGCTGTATTAGAAACCGGTTTTTCGTTTTTCATCCTTGTATCGCCGCCGGTTTTTCTCGAGATCACATAAAGCTTTTCATCAATTTTTTTGACCTCAAGATTTCCGTCCGAAATCGTCTGTATAAATTGAACAATTTGCTCCTTTTTCAATTTATCAAGGTCAGCGGATTCGTTGATCTTTTGGTTCGAGATCGAAGCGTCATAACCAAATTTAACGTTGAATTTCTGTTCCATTCGCGTGAGGATTTTCCCGATTCCTTCACTGCTAGAAAATTGTGAGGCCATGGTCTGAAGCGCGAGCGTTTGGAATAGCAAAGCTCCTCCCATGAGTTTTAAATAGTAATTGGTTCTTTTCATAAATTACTTTTTATGGATAATTGTTTGATTAAATGCAGTATTGAGCATCTTGAGCGACTTTTCCAAATCGCTAGCCGGTAGATAACCGGTATAACTTTCAGTCCGGAAGGAGTCTATCAATTCGAGATGACTATCCGGATAAAGATTATTTAGATCATCTACTATCTGCGTGAGTGGAACTTGATTAAATGACAAGAGATCACTCTTCCAGTTCGATGCAGTGCTCGTATCCGTTTTGGCCACATCAAATTGTCTTTGTCGCGCATCATAGGCGACTTTTTGGCCAGGGGTAACAAATGAATATTGCCCGCCGCGCGAAACGCGTACTTTACCATGATTCAACACCAGACTGCTACGCCCTTCAGAACAATTTAAATTAAATGCTGTGCCTAATACACGTACATCAAAGTCCCCAGAACTGGCAATTACAAAAGGTTGTTCAGCATTCTTAGCCACCTCAAAAAATGCTTCCCCCGAAAGCTTTATCCGACGTAAACTATCTGTATCAAAATCTGACAACAATTCAATATGCGCACCTTGCCGAAGAGAAACATGTGTACCATCGGGCAATACAAGTTGCTTAACAAATTTTGTCGGATTGGAATAATGAACAATTTCAGAAGCCCTAGTCACATGTTGGTCCTTAAATTTAAATTGAAATAGGTAAGCAAGACCGATCAACAGTAGGCAAGCGGCAGCGGAAATGACAGACCAACGTCTTTTCCAAATAGGTATTACGGGCGGCGTCAACGAGGTTCCGGTGATTGTAAAGAAAATATCTTCAGAAATTGTTTTGTTCAGTTCACAATCACGATCGTCTAGCGCAACCACCTCTTCCACATCTGGAAGCTCATCCCTCTCACAAGAAGTCAGCAAATCAAGAAATATAGTGTTTTCCTTGGGACTAAGTTCTCCCGCAAGGAATTTTTTATATAAAGCAGCTATTTTGGAATTCATCATCTATGCCAATCTTTAAATACATATACGTACCTAGATGACCAGAAGACGATGCGGCTCTAAAAAATATTTAAAAAAATCAATAGGGCTATTGAAATCTCAAAATGATCAAGAATATATTGGCGCACAAACTTATTTCCTTTAACCAGTTGGTCACGGACCGTATTCACAGAGATACCGAGCCTTTCAGCAATCTCATGATTATCCAAAAACTCTTCTTTACTCAAAAGAAAAATTTCAAGTCGCGATTTTGGGAGTTTTGAAATGGCCTCGCGATAAACTCGCTCCAAATCTTTAAACCGAATAGCTTCCTCATTTGAATTGTCTACCAATTTGGTTTGATCGATATCTGTAGCCTGAAATTGGAATCTGACCTTTTGTTTCCGAAGCTCATCAAATACAAGATTGCGGGCAATCGTATAGAGATAGCATTGTGGATTTTTATCGCCGTCCAATTCTGCCCATTTTTTCCAAATTCGGGAGAATGCTTCCTGGACCAAATCTGCGGCAGCTGGTTCTTCTTTCAGGTGTAAATAAGCATACTTATACACTTTGTCCTTATACAGCAAGAAGAAAGTTTTAAAATCCAAGGCATTATTATTTTCAATAGGCATGCTTCATCACTTATAATTGATCCTACAAGTTTAGTGAGAATTTTTTAAAATATGCCCATGAAATACGCAGGATATACGACCTAGAAACCCATGGCCAACAAGTGATAACGATTTAGTTATAATAAATTTATATTAAATTAACATCAATATCGTGAGATATTCGATTAACAAAATAATGGCCAAAGCCCCCCAATCTTATACCGCAAAGAATATTTATCTTAAATCCATAAAAAAGTTCCAGTGCAAGTAGGCAATGGAACTTTTTTATGGATTTCTATACGTCTATAGTAGACTACATCAGTTATTTTAACAACGGAAATGGTCCCAAGAAGTAAGTCCCTCGTTTATAGAAACGGAGAAAGAAATCAAGTACCGCATCGTTCACAGGAAAGAAGAACTGTTTGTCAACCTCTGTCTTGAAGATATTGGCATAGTACTTAGGCAACTCGCTCGGAAAGAAATCCTCAACCAAAAGATTCAAGAAATATCGTGCATAAGGCACGTCATTTTGACTACCTTTCTCCACAAAGTCGTTATTCTTTAATGGAAAAAATTCCTCTATACCACCAAAAACTTCTAATCCTGTCTTCGGATTAAAGAATACCGTGACTTTAGCATCTTTTGTAAGATCCAAATTTGATTCCGGAAGAGGAGACTCCTCTTTGCTCGGATATTTTTGTTGATATTTTTTGAAGAAATCTGTTGCAAATTCCTTCACGTCCTTTCCTTCCATAAACGCAACTGCCGCCTTATGCTCTGACTGGAATAATTTACCCATATCTTTCAGTTGCTTTTCTGTTTTCTTCAAGCTCTTATCCTTGCCATTCAAGGCCTCAATGCGATAAGTCATCTCATATTGTTCCGGCAAATCAAAATTCACCTCATCGGTATTCACAACGGTCATAATTCCAGACAGATTCCAGGCATCGTTCCATGGCACAATTTCCATATAGAAAGATAAGGTTTCCGTAGGTTCAACAAATTGCTGTATAGAGTCCTTAAAGATTTTAAATGCAGTCTTTGTTCCGATATGCTTTACATGTACATAAAGCTCGTCCGTTTTTACATAGTCAAAAAAACTATTAATTCGATTACCTAATGTTTTGACAATACTATACAGCGTATGCTCTCTGCCGATCACCTCAGCAACAAATTCAGATGCCTTCAATGCAAACAAATGTAGTCTATAATTATTGAAATGATTATCTCGAACACGATAGACCATCTGTTGCAATTGATTCTGGTCGTGTTGATATCTTCCTATTTCCGCAACTTGCATCAAATGATTGAGATTGGTATTATATTCTCCCGCTGTCAGGTAATTTGTAGCGACAAGTTTCTCTATAAAATTACGAACTTCGAAATAGTTTGCTCCCTCATCCAAAACATATTCTAGTTTTAACTTTTCATTTTCGGGAGCAATTTCATAATGTTCTTCCAAGATCGAATAAGTCAAATCTGTAACCAACTGAATCAAACGGCCACGGGGATCAATAAACAAATGTGGGTTACGTTCACTGAAAAACAACCAGGTCAATACGGCAATATCTTCACTATTGATATCCTCCGCATAATAATCCGTTAAGTCATTATCCGTATAGAAAGGTAAAAGTTGATTGTACAGTTCTGTATGGATCGTTCTAAAAGCAGCAAAAATTCCTGTTTTTGCAATCACGTCTTCTAAGTAACAGGTCAGATAGATACTCAATGTCTTTAAAGCATCTGTATGTATAAGATCATTTGTCTCTTGCTCCTCAAACCATAATGTAGATAAACTATCATTGATTTCATTTGCAACACGTAAATAATAACTATCTATTTCATTTGTTTTTTGATAAGTATGGTGTGCAATCCAATCTTGAATAAAAATTCTGTTTCCTCTCATATGAAAAATGCTAAAACCAAAAGTAGCCAAATTTTCGAAATATCCATACGGACAAAACACAAACGCGGTCGAAAATAATCTACATGAGTTAAAGCAACCACAAACAGCAAATAACATCCAAGAATCCCTTGTAAAATTTTAAAATACGTCCTTACTGTAAAGTAGATTAACTGGACTAAAAACAGGCAGTATCTGCTAGGAACGATAAAATTGTCACAAAAAAAGAGATACCTAAAAAGGTATCTCTTTTTCCAATGACTATATTTTGATGCTAGCCAGTAGCAATTACATTCTTACTAGTTCCCAAATGGTCTTGCAAGGTCGGATTCAATATGGTACATGTTTTGAGTAAATCACGCACAGGATATTTAGCCACCACATCTTCTAAAGCGGCCAAATGGCGTTCATGATGTGCGTCTGACCCCACAAAATCATACATCCCAGATTTAATCATCGTCAAAGCTGCAGATTTTACTTCAACACCATAATATCTACTGATAGATAACAAGTTCAGCTGCAACATACAACCGGCGTCCTTAATCTGTTTATACATATTAAAGTTATAATGATAATAATTATAACGTTCCGGATGTGCCAAAATGGGTTGGTAGCCAAGATTTTGTATATCCAATATCGTTTGAAATAACGCTTTGGATTCTTGTAAATAGGACATTTCAATAAGTACATATCCACCGGGCATAACACAGAGTTCATTCGATCCGATGAGATTCACGATTCCGTCATCTATCATATGCTCAGCTGCTGCATGAATTTCCGGCATATTAGGCTGCCCAGCGATACCAGCTAGTAATTTGTCCTTCGCAGCTTCAATCGTACGAATCGAATTTGGATGTACACCATCCATAATATGCGGTGTACAGATAAATTTCTCGAAGCCCATTCGGCCAAGCCCTTTCAACAATACTAATGACTGTTCAATTGATTGACTTCCATCATCTATTCCAGGAAGGATATGGTTATGCATATCCACCTCCAAGAAGGCCAATTTACCGACAACCTTTACTTTTGATTCCTGAGTTTTGTTTCCAAACAGTTTTGAGAATATCCCCATACCGTAATGTATAAAATCGTTTTTTAGTCTATTTACTTAATTTATTAAACGTCAAAAGTACCATAAACAAGCCAAACGAGCTTAATATTATTTTAACATTATAAAAATATAACCATAATATTACAAAAGACACCCAAACAATAGTGTAATAAAATTGTTTTACAGCCTCCTTTAGTTACTTTTTATTTAATTCCACCAAAATTTGATCGAGTAAATAACTGATCGCACCATCACTGGTCTGCGGCAATCTTGTCGACATTTCAACCTCAGCACGGTTGCCAGCAACACCTTTGGAAGTAATTGCGGTACTGCCATATTGATTGAGTTGCTCCAGCGTTGCTTCCCATTGTTTACCTGGCGTAACCCCCATTTCCTTTAACATTGTCGGTAACTTTTGTAGGTCAATAGCTGCAGACATCTTGTTTTGCTTCATCAGTTTTACAAAGTCTTTATTTGCGGGAGCATTCATCTTATTCTGACGGATATCATTTAGGGACAATGAGTCATTACTGACCATTACCAAATCTTCTTTCAGGAGCACATACATTGGAAAATCCTTGGCTTTCTGTTTTGAAAACGCATAAATGCCGTCGTAGACCTGCCCAACTTGCTTTGAAACAGCCATGTCCAAGCCTTTTTTTATCAGACGTTGATCCTTTGATGTGAACATCCAAATAAATACTGGAAGTGTTTCTTCCTTCGTCTTTTTCACTTCGGTTGCATTGTAATCATCGTCGTAGGTGTAATCGATATAGTCTTTTTTGAACTTCCGAAGACCGTTCACGACAACCAAATGGTCTCCTGGCATCACCTGGGCAATGGCCTTTTCATCTAGTGCTATTTCGAGAGCCATCAGTCCCCATTCTACGACATCCTGTTGAGGCCCTAACAAACCGCTATAATATTTTGCCATATAGGCAGGCATTTCTCTCAGATAAGCCTCCGAATTAATATTCACATTAAAAAAACCTAAGGTTTTATCCGTTAAATATTTACTGAACTTCGCATTGGGTTTTCTCGCATACATTCTTTTGGACATCTCTGCCAAACTTTTATCTAAGCCTACAGACCCTTTTAACTTCAACACATTTCCCTCTTGCACTAAATCCAACAGACCATCTTGATAACCGGTCTTGAACTTATCCAGTTTGATCCCCATGTAATAATAAGGAAGAGAGGTAGTATAAGGCAATAGACCACGATATAGATCCTCTACATGAGGAACATACAATCGAATAAGTCCCAGATTTTTTAGAACTTTCTCCTGGTCTGCAACTGACAAAGGCTTATAACTCCCTGAAAGCAAACGGGCAGCCTCATTCAGCAACCATTTATCGCGCAAGCTGTTACGAATAGAATCGTTTTTCCGATTTTGATCTTCATACGCCGTATAAAGTGAATCATAATAACTGGGATCATGCATTTCAACGGCTTCCACCCCAGCAATATCAACAACCGGAGGATATACTTCCGTCGAAGCGACTATCGTATCGGGTTCAACGGCGATAGCAACTGGCGGGGCCACCGGAACAGCAAGCGGTTTTTCATCCTCATCCCAGACCTCGGCAACCGAATCCACAGCGGCTACAGTTGTATCTGCCCAAGCATCTTCGTCGTCGGCTGGACGTGCAACGTAATCCACCTTTTTGATTCCATAACGACTAGCGATCGAATCATTATCCAAAAAGGTAGTATTTGTCGTCGCCGAAATAAATCGAGCAACCCGATCGTTATACACCAACATACTGCCGGCTTTGAGACCTATGCTCGTATAACCATTGGCAAATGCCTTGGGTTCTCCAGCCTCATGAAGCAGTTTCTCAAATTGCCCCTTGTTGTTCAAGGAAAATATAAATTCCGTAAAACTGATACTATCGGTCTTTCTGGTATAAAAATAGGCCGTCTGGGATAAGTCTACTCCCAAATTTTTAATATCATTGCTCGCTGAGATTCCCGATTTCTCAAAAAAACCTGCTTTCTGAAGCAACTCGTTCAGCTTATTGGCATTAGCCTTCTGTACAATATCTTTTACGTTAAAGGCCGCAATCATTTCTGCGTCTTCAGGGATCTGTTTGATCAAGTCCTGCGCCTTTACACTTGTCCCAAAAGACAAACAGGCTAATCCTACCAGTATAATTTTTGATTTCATCTTATAAATAATTTTTTAGCTGCACCGGAGCCATTGCCCTTTTACCTATTATACGCTAGAAATATCTCCGGTTTCAGCAATGTTATTAGGTTATTTTGTTAATGTGATTTTATTTGCTAAGCTCGATTTACCATATACCAAATCCATAAAAGGTAGTTTTAACAATACGCCCTTTTTATTTCCTGCAACCTTTGCCTGACCGTTTGCCTGCGAGACTACTGGTCTTTCAAAACGTACGATCTGTGTATAGAATGCATCTGAAAACTGAGTCGTATTATCGCTCCCCAACTGATTAAATTTTGCTTTCCAGTCAGCAGAAGATACAAATTTGCGCTCAAACACATTGGTCTGTGCATTATAATAATATCGGTTTGAATTTGATATCTTCGTTTTAAATCGATTCGCCAATATATCTGAAAAAGCATTCAACGATTCAATCTGACTAAAATCACATGAAATGTTAACAATATAATTGGTAAAATCCGTTTTGTATTGCACATTGGAAATTCCTTTAGTCTGTTTCAGTAGTTGAACAGCAGAGCGGATCTCTTTCTCCATATCGGCCTGAGAAGGGATCTGGATTCCCTTTATACTTTTCATCTTCATTAAAGAAGACACTTTGGTTTTACTTTTACTTAAGTTTAATGTCGCTGCAATATGTCCCGAACCATCTGATTTTAAATCGATCTGCTCAACAAAATCAAAACAGCTCGTTGCTGTCAATACCATTAAAACAGCACAAATAATCACATAAAATTTATTCAATTTTCCTTTTACTTTAAATACTTCTTCCATTACAACCTTGCAACGATTAATAATTTGTCAAATCAATATATGTTTTGACATGAACAGCAAACATTGTGCTATTTTTTTCCTATTGACAAATTTATTAAAAACGAGAACGCACTTTACTACCTGATTTCAGGGAAAAATGAAGAAAATCATAGCTTGCTCTTACTCCTTCACAAAGGAATTAAAACCACTATCCTTAGCCCATTGAAGCATATTATAATAGGGATGTACCCACTTATTTAAATCATTGGGGACATAACAGGACAGCCCGGAAAATCGCAAAATGGGTTTACCTAGAAAAGTTGCCGTATTCGCCTTATAGATAACCAATTTCGACACTGAAGCCTCAATAGCGGTTGCCTCAGACGACAAAAAATGCTGATGAACAAAATCAAGAAAATCAAAACCGGCCGATAACGACTTTTCATCAAAATCCAGTCGCTGTAAGTTATCGCGATAGATCCTTGTGAGCGGGAATCTGGTCAGTGCGGCGTGAACGTTATTTGCAAGATCCGGCCAATATGCATTATTGACCACAGAAATAGTCGCAGATCGATAGAGTCCTGTCAACTGATTATAAAAATTAAAATATGTTGCCGCAGTAGATTTCAGTCCACGCTCAAGATCAGGGTCGACCAAGTTCTTTAAGACCAAATGATAAGGCATACTTGTTGATAAGACTTCCGCTGGAGAAGCTATTGTATACTTGGCCTTTTCCCGAAGTTCATATAACACTTCGACACTTGCCATCGAACAGGCGTCAAATAGGAGGAAATCAAGCCCAGAAGGAATAATTGACTGCAAATCCCGTAGCTCCGTTTTATTTCCCCGATCTTCATTAAACGACATTAACTTGACACCAACATTCGGTAACCAATTTGTTGCATGCGACCACAGAACCAACCCCGATGGACGATTCCCTACATACCCTTTCATGGTCTGTAGGATTTGTTTCATCACCGCTGGATTTGCTGAATCTTGATCTCCATAAGATTTGATGATCGTACTCCTTATTTCAGGACTTTGGTCAGCAACAATTTTATAAATTTTTGGTGTAGTACCAGCCAAAGTCGCATATACATAGATATCTGCATCCAGTCCAACCATGCCCTCTTCCATCGCATTGATGCTATTGTAGGCATCGGACACCAAGTTATTATTTGCCCCAATATAAACCAACACAACACGACTATCTTTCTCATTCACAGTATTTTCTTTGTCATTACAACTAGTTAACAACACACCAAATAGCAAGAAAAACACCGCAAATAATCTAAACACCTTAGAATTCATCAAAATACAATTAAAATCGCAACAAATATATCTAAAAATCAAATATATACGTAAACCAAACATTTAATTACACAAAAGAACACATAAGGTTCACATTAATTTAACTTAACTTAAGTATTTTTGCCTTTACTTTATTAACACACACTAACTATCAGTATGATTAACAAGATCATAACTATTCGAAGACAGAATATGTTGCGAATAGCTTATTTTATGATTGCATTGCTTACATTTAATTCATGTCAGAAAACTGAATCTCGAATTGAGCAGGCTGCAGTACAATTTACCCCGACTATTGTCGGTCAAATCAACACAAAAGCTACCGGAACTTCCTGGGACCAGAATGACCAAATCGGTGTATTTATGTACAGATCAGGTCAACCTTTGGCATCAGCCGCTCTTATTGACCAGGTCAACAATCACTTGTTCACTTTTAAAGGTTCGCTCTTTCAAAGCAGTAGTTCAATCTTTTTACCCGCTGAAAAAGTAGACTTCATTGCATACTATCCGTACAAATCGTTAACAGGTTTTCAATATCCAATCGATTTAAGTGATCAGTCAAATCCAGTAGCTTTAGATCTGATGTACGCAAACAACGCCAAAAACATCGATAAAAGCAACAATACCATTCCGCTCACTTTCGTACGACAATTGAGCAAAATCAGCATTAATCTATCCATTACCAATACCGCTGCTTTGGAAGCAAACCAAATTACGGTAAAGATGCCGGCCATAAGCACACAAGGAGAATTTGACTTAACAACTGGAAAACTGACTGTTAACTCGACTGACAAAAAAGATATCCAGGGAAAAGTAACTGCAAACGCCAATAAAACTGCCCGTGTGGAATTTATGTTGCTTCCCGGTGAAGATATCACTGGAAAGGCGATCAAATTTGTAGCCTCCAATGGCGACAGCTATACATGGACCATTCCACAAGACCAGAACTTAAAAAAACTAACTGCCGGAAATCAATATAGTTTTGATATTAAAATTGATAATGGTAAGCCTAGTGGTGGAATCGGCGATACCCAAGCCTATCTGGAAATTCCCAAAATGAGCAAGCTAGGCAATGATGAAGTATTTATACAGCATTTCATGCCCGACGCGAGCGACAGCAGAAACTATGCGATGCTCTATGACAAAAAGTTAAAAATGGCATATTGGGTAGCTTACCCATTATACAGCAGCATCCTCGGATCAGGCAATCGTACAGATGCTTGGGGATATGATCCACAAGTCTCAACTGCGTTTCAACCTAATCTATTTAATGGTTTCAAGCCAACAGGCTACGATAGAGGCCACCAATTGCCAAGTGCAGACCGCAACCTAAATACCACCCAAAATAAAACAACGTTTTATTTTACCAACATGACAGCACAAGCTTCACGTCTCAACCAAGGGATATGGGCAAACCTAGAAACGAAAGTCCGAACCTGGACGGCACAATGTGACACGATGTATGTCGTAACAGGAGCAATGCCTACCACAAGCACCAACACCGTGTTGGATTTTGCGCAAGATAACGACGGAAAAGATATCGCCAAACCCAAATATTACTTCAAAGCATTAGCCATGAAGAAAGGGTCCGAATATTATACTCTTGCCTATAAGATAAACAATGAAACCCCTCCTTCAGGAGTAACCTTCGAAAATTATAGATTAACCGTGAGCGATCTCGAAAAAGCAACCGGCTTCACATTTTTTCCTGATCTAAATGATACACAAAAAGGAAGTATAAATACCTCCATTTGGAAATAATTAATAAACGATTTAGTCATATCAATTCAGTTTAATTATGAAAGTAAACCAACTTTTATTCCTAGCGACTGCGGCAGCTGCCGTAACCAGCTCTTGCCAAAAGGCACCTGTTTCAGAACAAGAAATCACCAAAGCGGTGACTTTTTCGTCAACCATCTCCAATCAAGTGACCACAAAAGCTGCTGGCACAAATTGGGAAAGCAACGATGCAATCGGTGTTTTCATGAAAACCGGTAGCGGTCTAAGCAATGCATTGGCAAGCAACAAGCAGTATGTAACGACAAAAGGAGATGGTAATTTTAACGCAAGCAACACTACGGAAGAAATCAATTATCCAGCAGATGGTTCCAATGTAGATTTTATTGCCTACTATCCTTACCAAACAGCAATCACAAACAACATTTATCCAGTTAATGTAGCTGATCAAACCCAACAAAATAAAATTGATCTATTATACGCGAATAACGTAACTGGAGCCAACAAGAATAAACCAAATGCGCAACTGCAATTTGGCCACAAACTCAGCAAAGTCGAATTGACTATTGCTGCTGGAACTGGTGTAAGCTCTTTAACTGGTCTTACCGTAACTTACAACGGATTTAATACTACAGCGAACTTCGACCTAGCAACAGGTACATTAGCTGCAGGTGCTAATCCAGCTGCCATCAAAGCAAAAACAACAGCAGGAACAACAACAACAGCGGCAGAGATTATCTTATTGCCTGTAGCTAGCGTTGCCGGTGCAAAAGTTGAATTCAAAATTGGTAACGAGATCTATACCTGGACTTTACCATCATCAACAACTTACGAAGCGGGTAAAAAATACAGCTACAATATCACTTTACAAGAGCAGGCTGGAAACAATGCTGCTATTGTGGCTTCTGGCAATATCACAGACTGGACCGATGTACCGTCGGGTTCATATGTGATCGGTAAAGACGAAGATAGTGGTGGTACAACTGATCCTGTAGAACAAACATTGTATGAAGAGAATTTTGGTGAAACAACAGTCTCAAACATTAAGATTGCGTCATTCAACGGCTGGTCAAATACTTCTGTAACTTATGCAGATCAATTTGCTGTATCTGATATTCGCTACTTAAAAAGTGGAGAAAATCAAACAAATCACGTATGGCTACCTGCTAATAAGGAAGCTGAATTAGCGATCAGCAACATCAATACAGAAAAAGCTGCTAAATTGAAACTTACATTTGACATCGCAGCCAATGTATTCAATGCAGGTACGAAATTCGATGTAAAAGACTTGTCGATAGATCTAAATGGCCAAAAATTCAGCGCCATTTCCAAAGTATTGTCGAAAGACAATAATGATGCAAATATTTTTTACACGATAGAAGTTGATCTTTCGGCGGCAACATCAGTTCCTGCTAGCTCCAAATTAACATTCTCAACGACAGCAACAAATAATACAGTTGGTATCCGTATTGACAATATTTCTCTTAAGGGCCAAAAATAAAATACAATAAAAACATCCTCAAATGCAACACATCTAAAATGTGTTGCATTTGTCATCTAAATACATTTCACTATTTAACCTCAAGCTATGTATAAAAAATACATACTTTTTGCCCTCTTATCTGCTGCCAGTACACCTATATTTGCCCAAAGGGCCAATGTACAGGGTATTGTCCGCAACCAGGTGAGCAAAGAACCTTTCTCCAATGTACGTCTCGTCTTTGAGAAAAATCAAAAGTCGGTCGTCACCGATTCCAAAGGGAACTTCAGTCTACCGAAGTTAAACTCGGGCGAGGAAACCATCCTGATTACAGGCGGAAATATCCAGGAAACCAAAATTACCGTTCAGATCCCGGCCTCCGGCCTGCTCAAAATGGAAGATATCTACGTGCTTCCAAGTACCGACAACGACAACATGGTACAATTAAGCATGGCTGCCGATGATCTATTGGACGATGACAACGAATCTTTCGACCAAAACATTGCAGCCAAGATTATCCTTTCCAACGACGTGTACGTCAACAAAATTGGTTATCAGCTCTCTCAATTCCGTTTTCGCCTCCGCGGATACAACAACCGCTACGAACAAAAATACATCAACGGCGTACACTTCAACGACCAATTGCGCGGAGTCTTCAACTATGCTTCCATTGGTGCCATCAATGATTTGACCCGAAATGGAGACCAAGACAATGCTATGGACGCCTCGACCTTTACATTCGGCTCCATCGGCGGTTCCGAAAATATCAATATGCGCGCCAGCGCCTTCGCCAAAGGAGCAAAAGCAACAGCCACATACACCAACCGCAATTATTATAGCCGGGGTATGCTGAGCTATTCGACGGGACTAATGGACAATGGCTGGGCATTTACAGGCTTAATCGGTGGTCGTTATGCTGACAAAGGAAACATTGAAGGTACATTTTACAAAAACTTCTCCTACGCACTTTCCATCGAAAAACAATTCCAGCAAGGCAAACATAGTTTATCACTGGTCACCTTTGGTTCACCGGTAGAGCGTGGCCAACAATCTGGTTCTTTCCAGGAAGCCTATGATCTCCTCGACAACAACCTATACAACCCCAATTGGGGCTATCAAGACGGAAAAATCAGGAATTCGCGTGTCGTCACTGCTTATGACCCTACAGCAATCCTTTCACATATCTGGAAAATCGATCCAAATACAAAACTAACGACAGGTATATCGCTGCACTATGGCAAATACGCCAGTACTGCATTGAACTGGTACAGAGCAAAAGACCCAAGACCCGACTACTACCGCAATTTACCTAGCTACTATACACAGCAAGAGGATATTGACAAATATACCGAAGCATGGAAATCCAAAGCAGTATCTCAAGTCGACTGGGCCAGTTTATATAATCAAAACAAGGAAGCCGTAATGAATGGTGAACTTTCAGCGCTATATATGGTCGAAAAACGTCACAGCGACCTGCTGGAAAGTAGTTTCAATTCAACGTTAAACAAAACCATTAACGAACATTCCAAATTAACGGCCGGCATTGCAGTTAAAGGCTCACAATCACAGCAATATAAAACAGTGGACGACTTGCTAGGTGCTGAATATGTGTTGGACACCGATAAATACGCAGAACAGGATTTTGGACAAGGAGCTTTACCAGCCCAGAATAACCTGTTAAATCCAGATTTCAAAGCTCGTAAAGGTGATACCTTTGGTTACCGCTTCAATATCAATATGAAATCGGCAAATGCGTGGTTACAAAATGAATACAGCTATTCGAATATCGATTTCTTCTATGGGACACAACTTTCCTATACCAGTTTTGAACGGATTGGTTATATGAAAAATGGACGTTTCCCAAATGATTCTTATGGGAAAGGAGAGGAACATCATTTTATAGACTATGCATTTAAAGGGGGGATGACCTACAAATTCAACGGACGTCATTTGTTGAATGCGAAAATCAGTTACCAAACCAAGGCTCCTCTGGCCAATGATGCCTACATCTCACCACGTGTAAGTGATTTCACCTTAGCAGACTTAAAAAGTGCAAAGATCTTCTCAACAGATATTAGCTATATTTTCTCCTTGCCAAAGTTGAATGGACGCTTATCGGTATTTCAAACTAATTTCACCGATCTCATTAGCCGTCAAAGTTATTACAACGATGCTGCCCGCACCTTTATCAACCACGGTTTACAAGATATGGATCAGATTCATCGAGGGGTTGAGTTAGGCTTAACATACAAGATCGATAACAACTGGAGTATCGATCTTGCCGCTACAAAAGCCGAATACTACTATAGTAATAATCCAATGGGAGTGATGAACTCTGAAAATGGGTATATCAATGGTATTCCTGCCACTAATGTGAGTGAAACAGTATACCTCAATAATTATTATATTGGGGGAATGCCACAAACAACAGGAACATTTGGCCTCCGCTATTTTGTCGATTATTGGTTTTTTGGGGCCAATGTAAACTATGCGGGCGATATGTATTTAGCCAAAGCGCCCCTTCGCCAGTTAATGTCCAACTATTCGACGATCAGTCCCGATGATACAGAACTTTACGAGGCATATCAAAATTTAACGCATCAAGAGAAATTTAAGAACAGTGCGACTGTAGATCTTTCTATCGGAAAGATTCTATACCTAAAAGATCGTGGTAAATCAATCAACTTCAATTTGGCTGTCAATAACGTATTAAACAACAAAAACATCCGAACAGGCGGTTACGAAAATGCACGTCTTGACATTACTGCACCTAGTAAATTTAATTCGAAATATTATTATATGCAGGGAATCAACTGTTTTATGAATGTATCCTATAGATTTTAACTTCAATAATCATGAATAAAAAAAATATACAAGCTGTCTATACCACGATGTTATCGGTCATCTGTGTCGGACTTATCTTATTTACCAATGCCTGTAAGCGCGACTATGAGGAACCGCCATTGACTGAACCGATCTATAGTGGTCCAGGTGCTAACATAACAATAGGAGCATTAAAAGAAAAATATGCCAACATTACCGATCCAAAAGTAATCGATGAGGATCTGATCATTAAAGCACTGGTGACCGGAAACGATATTTCGGGTAATATCTACAAACAATTGTACATCCAGGATGAAACCGCAGCCATTAATATCGGCGTCGATCAAAATAGCGTTTATTCATCCTTCAGAGCTGGCCAAGAAGTTTACGTTAACCTAAAGGGTTTATCCATGGTCAAATATGGAGGTGAATTGCAAATTGGTTTTAGTGGAACCAATGCGAATCGTATCTCTTGGCTTGTTTTTCAAGAGCACGTACTACGAAATAAGTGGTCTGATGCAACAAACCTATCACCCTTGGAAGTTGATCTTTCTAAATTAGATGCTTCGATGGTCAACAAGTTGGTCATCATTAAAAATGTGCGTTTTAATAATGGTGGTGTCAATGCCTTCGCCGGTGGAACGGCGACTGTTAGTGAAGTAGTCAAAGATGCGAATGGCAAAACATTGGATGTGCGCAACAGCAACTTCTCCACATTTGCCAAAGAGATTCTACCAAAAGGAAAAGGAACATTAATAGGTATTTTAGGCCGTTACAATGGTGGTTGGCAGCTCTTCTTACGTGATAAAACAGATGTTGTTGACTTTGATGGAACCGACGCCGGAACAACACCAACGGACCCTGAAACTGGAGGAACAATCTTCAGCGAAACATTTGGTGATGGTACGTATCCAAGTGGCAACCGCCCAAAAATTGCGGACTTTACAGGGTTTGACATGAAGTCTCCAGTAACTTACACCGAAGAAAGCGGCTCGGCAGATATCCGCACAGCGACAGGAATCAGTGCCTCGGTATGGCTTCCGGCAAACAAAGATATAACACTGAAAATCGCCGGAATCCAAACGGCCAACAAAGCAGATCTTACGCTGAGCTACCAGCTCGTACCTAATATTTACAATGTTGGTGAAGCGACCAACCTCAATGCTATGAAGGTGAAGGTCAACGGAACAACTTATACGATTCCAAGCACACCTGTAGCGATCAACTCAACAGACGATCGCAACAAATACTATACAATCAGTATTCCGAATATCACAGCAGCAGCAACAAGTACCGTCGAATTTATAATGACTGGCGCTGACAATGCATTTGGCTTCCGCTTAGATAATATTAAAATCGTAAGCGCAACTGGCGGAAACGGTACAGACAATACGATTATCGTTACTAAATAAATAAAAGATGAACTATAAACACATCAGCTGTATTTTACTTCTCCTTTTATTTGCTGTACACCCGAGTTTCGCACAGAGTAATCGTCGGGTTTACCCCATCGCATTCTACAATCTGGAGAATCTATACGACCCTGTAAAAGATTCCACGATCAATGACGATGAGTTTACGCCAAAGGGAGCCAATACATGGACAGAAGCGAAGTATCAGCAAAAAATAAAAAACATGGCACGAGCGATTCGTGCCATCGGTTCACCTAGTTCTAGTCTGGGTCCCATTGCTCTTGGGGTAGCCGAAATTGAGAACCGTCGGGTTTTGGAAGATCTTACACGAGATCCCCAGCTCCGTGAGCTGGGTTTAAAGATCGTTCATCACGATTCTCCTGACCGTCGTGGTGTGGATGTTGGATTCCTTTACAATCCGGAATTCTTCACGCCTTTTAATGACAGGGTTCATCCATTCAACCTACCGGAAAACCCAGGCTTTAAGACGAGAGATCAACTATTGGTATCCGGTACGATTGCTGGAGATACGGTACATATCCTTGTCAATCACTGGCCTTCGCGTTATGGCAATAAATCTTCTGAACTTCGCGAATTTGCAGCAGGTATTACCAAAGGTATCTGTGATTCCCTATATCGTGAAAATCCCGAGGCCAAGATTATTATCATGGGCGATTTAAATGATGATCCCAAAGATAAAAGTGTAAGGGAAGTATTACAGGCCAAGAAAAATCCGCAGGATGTACCTGCGCAGGGCTTATATAATACCATGTGGAAGTTTTACGATAAGGGAATTGGATCACTGGGCTATCAGGGACAATGGAATCTCTTTGATCAGATCATCATTTCTAGACCTTTATTGGACAATAAAAACAAGGGTTTACGTTTTGTCAAAGCTGAAATCTTCAATCGGGATTTTTTGGTGCAACAGGAAGGTCGAAACAAAGGTTATCCGCACCGAACATTTTCTGGGGGAGTATTTATCAATGGCTACTCAGACCACTTTCCAACATTGATCTATTTGGTAAAATAAGCTGAAAAACAACTTGTTTTGCTGATTGCCTCGTAAAAATAGAATATACCGATAAGTAATAGAAGAAAGTTAACGAGAACAAACTCCCTTCAAAAAAGGCGGGGAAATCTTAAATAGATTTCCCCGCCTTTATAATTAAAAAAATTCAATTTAATAACCAAAGGCCTTAAACTCGCCTAAATGTGTAAAATCATCACCTGCATCTTTTGGTTTTGTCATGGTCACCCGAATATAACGCCCATTAGTAATTTTAGGTAAAATATAAAATTGCCAATTGCTATTTGTTGGATCAAATGACAGATTTGAAGCTACTTTTGTGAAGGTGATTCCATCCAATGACGTTTCTAAATCATATTGAATAAAACCGTTACTTGCTCCAGATCTTCTGATCATTCCAATCTTAGAAATGAATCGTGCCTTGCCAAAATCAATTTTGAACCAATGCGGAAAAGGAACGGATGGATCATACTGTGAATGCCAAAAGGAGGTTATATCGTTATCTATTAACGCTTGAGCGCCTCCCCCATCATCAATCTGAGAATCTGAAACTGTTGCAATCCAATTGGATCTATCGGTAAACTCAGCCAGTGCTCCCGGAGCTTGCTCGATAACTTTGCTTGCTTCAACTTTCAGTTCGGCATCAGCAATAGTAAGTTTAAATGAAATAGGTTTTGTTTCATCCAACAATTTATCAATAGTTATGGATTCTACAGCTGCTCCCTCCACATTCTTTGTTCTTTGTTCCCCTTCTACCGTGTAGGTAATTGTATATTTCAACGAGCGGTCAAGAGTCTTAGGAAAAGTGAATTTTACTCCACCATCGATTGGCTCGCTTTGTATATTATCAAGTTTATACTTTACTTCATAGGGCAAGGGCTTTAATACCGTAGTGGTCACTTTTGAAGATGTCCCATCTTTTGTAAAATACTGAATAGCGAAATCATAGGATTTATATTCACTCAAATGAATAATGACGGGTTCTTCAAACTTGGTAAGTTCTAATTTTTTCTCTGTGCCATCCGTATAAGTGATGGTCGCTTTTGTCACACGATCACTCAGCTGTGGAAAATAGATTTCAACATTTTGATTAAATGCAAAAATGTATGTCAAACTAGAAGGGCGAGCAGTAGGACGTTTTTCACTAACGACGACTTCCTGTTCCGACTGCGAGGGAAATACGAGTTCCTCTTCTTTACATGCCTGAACAGCCAATAGCACACTACCAACCAAAAGGCATTTGCCAATTACTACTTTAAATTTTTTCTTCATTGTTCAGTATCCTTTAGGGCTTTAAGAATTCGATTTCATACTTATTAAGGAAAACCTGACCGTCCAAATTCCAGTCTTTATGTGCCTGTAATTCCAACCAATAGAAAATTTGGGTAAACATGTCAGCAGGTTGGATTAAAACCGTGTTATTCTGATCGACAAAGGGTAAGGTATTTCCTGAAAGGACAAGCCGTGAGGCCCCTTGTGCGGCAATACTAGGGTTTCCAGTCACCTTGTTCATAAATGAATTGTTTACCAGACCATCCATTGGCCAATAACCAACAAGATTAGGATTGTTCAATTCAGCATCTGGAATACCGACACGATTGGCATTTTTCTTCAATGTTGCTTCGTCCATAGCTTTGTTATAAATGTGCACATCACATAACTGCATATCTACGGCTAGGCCCGAAAAAATATAAGGGAAATAACCAAAAGTCAAGCCAGTAGCACTCGTAACATTATTAAGATTCATCGTCGTACTAGTCGCTTCCCCCGTTTTTAGACCATTGACATACACTTTGACTGTAGGCACATTATTTACCTTAGCGACTGTTGCCGCAATATGTGTCCATTCGCCGACAGATGAAACAGGTCCCATTCCTGGCTGTACATTCGTGCTACCATCCGCAACAAAAAATGTTAATGCACTGCCTGATTTAAAAAATGCCCATCCTGCTGTCGATCCTGTCCGAGAAGCATTCTTGCCTAGAAAAGGAGCATTACTGGCATAATCAAATTTACCGTCCACAGGATTCATTTTAATCTTTGCTTCAACTGTCAATTCACCTGTTTTAGCAACTTCGTAGATAGATTCATTTGCCAAAACTGGATTATTTCGACCACGAAAAGCATTAGGTCCATACCCACCAAAAGAAGTTTGACCGGCGTCATAAAAACCATAAAAACGCATGGATTTCATAATATCTGCTTTCAGTTCTAACTGTTTGAAATTATTATTCTGGAAAATAGCAAATATGTTCCGTTCGGCATACGAATCCCCGCCATACACTTTATCTGTTCCGCCGTGATTACTTGTAACAATAACCAGCCAGTTTTCATAAGGATAATTCTTCCGTGCTTTTAAAGCCTTCATAATCTCCCCGATATAACCATCCACTTTCTTTACCGCATCAACATAGCCAGAATTTCCAGAAGAAAATCCTCCAGCTATACCTGCCTGCAAAACATCTTTAAATTGTACAACTGCCAGCCCTGGATTCTTTTTTCCCAGCAGGTCTACTACTTTATTTTTAACCTCTTCATCCGTTTTGACATCTGTTGCTTCGTCAGCGCTGACCAAAAGTTTAGTCGTAATTGCCTGATCACGGGCCACTACATACGTTTTCGTCGTCGGAGAAATTGTTGAAATTCGATATAAGATGGAAGGATAACCCGCAGCATTATGATGCGGGTCATTTTCGTCCGGTTTTGGAATATACGAATCATCTTCAATCTGATGCTTATCCTGTGTTACCCCAGACATCATTGACGTCCACGTGGCCGCATCCTTTGTATTCTCATTTGCAATTGCTTCAAATGAATATTTACTTGTTTTCAGCAACTCCGCAATATTCGTGGGCATGATCTTTTTCATCTCCAACCCCACAGCCCCATCAATGGAAATAAATAAGACTCTTCTCTTCACGGTCTGGTCTACCCCTTGATCGTAATCTTCATATACTGCCGCCGGATTTGCATACTTTGTACAGCTTGCTAAGGTGAATGCCGCTCCTAAAGCGATCAAAGCAAGTTTTTTCAGGCTATATTTTCTTTTCATATTACTCCGCTTAAATATCATAAAACACACCAATTTCGGCCAAGGCGACGTGAACAGCTCCACCTAGGTTTTGATCCGGGAACACAAACTTGACATACTGAGCTTCCACAATACTAGAGAATGCAAATTCGCGCATAGCGTTGCGCTGTGCTGTATTTTCGGCACTTTGAGCCAATGTATAAGTTCCCATTTCCTTCCAGTTCTTACTGTCACTGCTAATCAACACTTTCACTTTCGTTTGATAGGTAGCACCCTGACGATTTTGAATATAGAATCCCTTAAAAGCATTCATCTCATTCATGTTTAGCGTTAATTCAACAGGAAGGGTTGTTGGAATACTACAACCAGACCAGCAGGTATGCCAGTAAGTATCTGCTTTACCATCTGTTAATGCTGCAAAAGTTCCCAAACTTTCATTCGTCGCCGTTGCAACATTCGCTGTGAAGGTAAAAAGATTGCTTGGCAATTTATATTTGGTCGGTAGCGGTGTATCGCCACCAGTAAATGTCAATGGGTTATACTCCCATAGTGTTGTTTTCAACGGGGGATACAGATTCCGAATTTCCCGCTTTGCCGAAGCACTGACAGGAATACCCCAAGCTATAAAGAAACGATTGAAGTCTGTCCCAGCAAAATGACAAAGCTGACGATAAAAATAATCTCGTTTCGCTTGTTCCAACGACGTCGAAAAATTCTCATTCCGAGCTTTTGCATAAATATAAGGGAAGAAATCCCAGCCTAATTCACCATTTTTCCCCTTTACTTTATCAAAAATCTGCAGAAATGGGGTCAAGCGTGCAAACACCACGTTATTTGGGGAACTGAGTCCATAACTAAGCGGTATATTTGAGAAATTCTTCGGCACATTATCTTTTGCGAAAGCTAATCCTGCCGGTATTTCAGTTTTTAAAGCCGGATGAAATGAAAGCCGGTCAGTATTACCTCGTTTTCGCGCAGCATTGAAAATAAACAGGTTATTTGTCGTCTCGCCCAGATCATTCCAACTCCATGCAAACACCGCCTGATAATTGTGTCCAACCTCATGATATGTTCCCCAAGAAGTTCCCTTTTTAATAGTATTCGGATTAATCAGCTCATCAAGCCAGTATTCATCTTCCTGCATGACCCATGGACTACCGCTGTGCGCATAACCTGCAGACGGATGAATATCCATGACACCCCGCTCCCAAAACTCAGGGTAGCGGTTAATAATATCTGGAGCATTACGGCTCAATCCCATCCAGTCGTAGTAATCTTCTTCATACGTTTTATCCCAAAGCTCCAGCGCCTCATCAATATGATCTGCCCGGCCCGACTGAATAAAACGGGAGACAAGCGAGCGCGGCACTGAAAAAGCCACGTGTTTGCCGATCAGATCCATCCAAGGGACATCACTGGCCATAACATCCTTTTGCCACTGGGCAATCGTGCTTTTCCCTAGCACAAAATCCGTCGCTTTAACCGCGCCAGCAATTTTTAGTGCCACAGGTGATGGCATTGGTTTTTCATTGATAATCCAAATCGTTCCACCATATAAATTGCGGACATAGTTGACACCTGGAAAAAGCTCTTTACGGGTATAGATAAGGGCATCACGGCGAGGGGCATCTTTTCCCGCTATATTGTCCTGATGTACCCCCAGTTGAACCGTAAGTCCCATTATTCCTTGGGGAACAGTGATCCGCACGACTTCTCCTGCCGGTGCATAGAGTCCGGTACTATAATAAGGTGCTGGCGTCGCCTGAACTTTAAACTCATTTCTGTCCACATATTGCTTATTCATCAATAATGTCACCGTTGTATCCATCACGCGTTTAACGCCATCACCTACAAGACCGGGATAAATCCGAGCACGTGTATACAAGCTCTTATCGGGTCTACCCATTGTGGTGTCTGTTAAAATCTCGGAAGCAGTGGAGTCCCCAAGCTGATAACCATCTTTAAAGTCATAGCCATATTTGCTGCAGGATGAGGCCAAAGCAATCATCCCTGCAAATACTCCCATTATATATATCTTATTCATATTGGTTAGTTCTAATGATTACTTTCTGATTTGCACATACGCTGGACTCCAGCTTTTTCCGTCCAAGTTCCATGCGCTTTCTACGGTTATTCCCAGCCATTGATAGACCATAAAAGGAACGTCAACCGCATTTGGAACTTGTCTAAAAAATGATCCTTCGATCGGAGGTTGAAAGAAAGGAACCAATTCATTGAAACTTGTCCATGAAACCGGCCCCTTAAGCGCTAGATCTCCAGCACCTTTTTTTGTTTTCTCCGTAAGCTTACTTGTATTCACATCGCCATAACCTGGCCAGTATCCCTGAAGATTACTCCAAAATGGAAAGGATTCATCAATATGTGTTACACCACCATAGCGTTTTACCTCATCATGAGTAAAGGCACGGTTATAAATTTGTAAATTACAAAGCGAAAGATCACAGCCCGTATTTCCATCACCTGGGCTGTATCCGATACGTAGTGGACTTGTGTTGTCAAAATTACTGTTAGCAACCACATTTTGCGAAACCTTACCTGTTATCGAATTTTTTGTACCGTCGGTATACGTATACACCGAATCTTGCGTACCGCTACGTTTAATCACAACAGTAAGTGCATGCCATTCACCATCATTGATATAGTCCCCAAAAGTCTGATTGGCAAAAGAACTATTGAAGCCCCAGCCTCCACTTTCTGAAAAAATATTCCAGCCGTTTCCGCTGAATCCTTGCAAACGCTTCGCAAGAAAAACTGCATAGTTATAAGTCGTATTGGGACTGTTGTGTTTTGCAAAAAAGGTAATCGTCCAATCTTCACTTGCACTTACGTTAAACTTGTTCGGATCAGTCAGCTGACCATATACCTGATTATTGGCGGCATAGGTGTAGCGTGTAGCATTGCCTACAAAAGGAATATCTTTTGCACTCGGCCGAGGGATAATTTTCCGCGTAAATTTAGGTGAGTATAACAATGTATAGGTACTCCGCTCACTATCTCCATATGCTGTAAAATCGCTCTCTGAGTTTTTAGTTTTGCCTCCTTTGCCTGACGTAACGATCACTAACCAGTTTTCATTGGAAATCGATTTTCGGCCTTTAATTGCATCCACCAATTGTTTAATTTGTTTATCTGCGTTTTGAACAGCACTGACATAACCAGCCGACTCACTTGTATAACCGCTCACAACCCCAGCTTGCTCAACTTTTGTAAGATGAACCACATTTAAGTCGGCAGAATCGGTCTGCATCCCCTTTAACGCATCGTTCACTACAGCATTATCATCAGCACCTATCTGTACAGTCGCATTTTTACCTAAGTAAGTACCATACGCTGACGATGAAGTATAAAAATTGGAACGATGCGCTTCATTTTTCAAGCGCTCAAAAATCGTTGGATATTGCGGATTTAATGTACTGATATCTCCAGATGTAACTCCTGTTTTATCACTGTTAACACCAGTCAATAGTGATGCCGCAACAGAAGTATTCGTTACTTTAAAATCCGTAGTCGGATCAGCTAAACTGCCATAGGTTACCAATCCATTGCGTGTCATGAGCGTCATGTTTTCAGGTTCGATATCCTGTACTACAGATCCAGACAACCCATCTACGATAACCAATAGAACCTTGTCCTTGCTTTCGGGACTATCTTTCGCCTCATTAAAATTCTGGAGCAAATTTGGAAAATCCTTATTACAGGCAACCAAAAGAAGAATTCCTCCGATTCCCCAAAGGGTATTTTTTATCATTTTTATATACTTATTCATATTCGGTTCCATAAAAGGTTAATCCTTGATTTCCATCTTAAAGACATTTCCAACACGGTCGGCCCCATATTGCCAAATACTTCCACCAATCAATAGTGCTGGAAAGCCCAACGAAGAAGTCGACTCTATAATTTTATTTGCACTGCCAGTAAAAGGAGACTGGTTATTATATTTTTGCAATAAGGTACCGTCCTTTTCCAATACCAAGAAGCTCGATCTCTTAATTGAATTATAGCTATCGAAGGTCCCCTGAGCTACAATCCGACCATTATTCAGCATCTGTGCAAAGCTGACCATTCCTGTGCCCATATCTCCCAGTACAAACTGATCATCTATACTACCATCCGGATTCATTACAGCAATCCCTTTTACTTTCCCATTCGCCCCCAAACCACTGAACACGCCCGCTATCAGAATTTTCTTTAATTTTGCATTATAACTTACGTCAAATACACGATCGACTGTTCCGCCTAAATTAAAGGAAGGATCTATACTGCCATCTGCTTTAATACAGACGATGCCATGTGCGGGCTGCCCATTAAAAGTTGTGAATGGCCCAGCAAGAATTACACGCTCATTGTCAATCAATTCCGCATCAAAAATCGCCGCATTTGCTCCTATATTATTTATCATATAACTTGAATCTAACGATCCATCCGCTTTCAAACGCATAATATGCTTCACTTTCGTAGCAATTGGACGTTTATTTGTGCGGGACGAATAGGTATAATCTATCTTATAATGATTGTCAAAATTCCCAACCGCAATGACGCGATTATCTGATACCCCAAAAACCTTAGAGACACTACCCGTAATCCCTGCATTAAAGGTACATACCGTATCGCGTCCATCCAGTGGATTTCCAGTTGTATTAATGACATCCACAATTTTAGAATCAACGGCTCCATCGGCATTAAGTCGCACAAGGCCAAAAACATTGGTTTTATTAAACTTATTGAAGAGGCCACTTAATAGAAACTTCCCATCGCTCATTTTAGTCACAGAGCTTACATATCCATTTGCGCCCTCGCCAAACGTCATTGAGGTTGAAGACTTTCCGTTACCATCAATAAAATGAATAGCATTCCGAAAAACCGTCTTATCTACCGCCTCATTTTCAAAATTGTTAAACGCACCGGTCACGATGTAACCGCCGGCGTTAGGCAAAATATCAGACACAATCGAGGAGAATCCATTCACCATACCGTAGTTGACATCTCTGGAAACATTCCCGTCGATCTCAAGCCGTGGTCCGTAAAATACCTGCCCATCGGCTTCGATCTTCGCGTCACCCGAAGAAATTTGCTCCGGGACCCTAATGGTTACCAAAGAATCTTTTGCACTGACGACTTCCATTTTCGTATTATTGACATAGAAGTTAAGTTTGCCAAGGTATGGTTCAATGCCTTTGACATAAAAGTCAACCAATTCGCCGGGTTTTGCCGTACCTGGCTCCGAATAGCTTTTATAAAATCCAATGCCAAGCGATCCTTTTCCTCCCGCATAAGGATCTGTACCCAGGGCAATATCCTTACTGCAGGAACTTATTGCAAGGCAGGACAGTAAACCCAGCTGGTATCCTATTTTTGTTTTTAATCGTTTCATCATAATTCAGTCAAATCAATTAATTTGGTAAAACGCCGATCGTGTATGCATCACCGGCAAAAAGAGAGCCCACAAAACCTAAGGTATGTTTTGAAAATTGCAAAACATGCAATACACCATTGGTCGGTTGAATATCCGATGTGGCCACAGGTGCTGTAACAAATGGCGTAAAATATTCCTGTATATCACCCGGAGATGTTATTGAATAAGGGAAATTGAAATACAACTGGCGATAGCCTGCATATTTAATCACCTGATCGTTTGAACGAACATCGTTATATAATACCCCTATATTCATGTCTGAACCATCGTAATTTTTGTAAACCCCACCTGGATATGCTGCCAGATTGATCGTGTCAATCTGTGTAAAATCCTTCGATAAGTATTTTCCTTTGAGGATGTATTGTCCCAGGTATTTACGCCAGACCTGCGGTTTGATCTGCTCCAGTTTTTTTATTGTATCCTGACCTGAGATATATAATGTTCGGTTGAGTCGCCAAACAGCTTTTAGGATTGTTGGATCCGGAGGGGCAAAAAAGGTCACCTCTTCTTTTTTTAACACCTCATCCAGTTTAGAAATCTTCAAAGCCACCATCAATGTATCAAACAGATCGGGGCGGCTCTCCAAGTATTGCCATACTGTACCATCAAATTTTGGATTATGAACTCCTGTATCGATAAAATCATCTTTTTTACAAGCAGCGATCCCCAGTATCATCAATGCCAAAAACAGAGTTAGTTTCAATAAACTTTTCATCTTTCTTCCTTTCTTAATTCCAATAATTATTTAAACGCATATAAGGATTGTTATCCATTGCAGACTTATCAATAGGCCATGTCCATCCACCAGCATTAAATGCACCCACCGACATCGGTGCCATAGTATATTCTGTATTCATAACCTTTTTGGTCCGCACCAGGTCATAATAAAAATTTCCTTCGCCCAACAGCTCCCGAACACGTTCCCACCAGATTGCATCTTTGAGCTCATCCCCTGACAGCGAAATTTCAGAAGCATCGGCGCGTTTACGAATAACATTGACTACTGTACGCGCTTCCTCATCGCGATTTAATTCTGCTAAGGCTTCTGCACGCAAAAGGATTGGATCAGAATAGCGAAATATCATCTGATTATCATCCGGATTGTTGTCCTCTCCTTCTTCCATAAATACATTGGAGAATTTCAAACATTGGAAATCGCCGTTCGTCGAATAAATATCCTTATCAAACCAATAGGTTTTACGTAAGTCAGCTTCTGCGACAGGGTACATTTTTTCCATAAATTTCGGATCATAGTAAATATAGGATTTCGATGTTACCTTATTTGGAGCATGTAACACATAATCCGAATAAGAAGCTGATAAATGGAAGCTCTCCCCATAGTTAAAATTTTGTACAATTTCAAATAAACCTTCTTTGGTACGGCCTTTGAAAATTTCCTTGGTTCGTTTTAGATCTAGTAATTCGTAAGCCCCTCCGTTCTCCTCCATCAGTTCTTTTCCCAAAGCAGCTACTTTCTCATAATTGATGGATTTATCTTCGGTTGTAAATCCTGCAATCCACATATTAATATGCATATTCAATGCAAGGGCACTACCACGCATAGCTTTAACAGCAATTACAGAAGGATCATCGTAAGTCCAGGGAAGATCTTTATAGGTAGCATCAAGATCGGCTGAAATATTTTTCAGAACAGTCACCATGTTCGTTCGCGGCAATGGGTTGGTGTTCACATCCGTATAGTAAGGCACATCACCATAGAGACGCACCATAAAAAAGTAGGCCAAAGAGCGAAGAAAGATCGCCTCTGCCTTATAGGCGCTCTTTTGCCGCTCAGACAAAAACGGCATATCTTTATTATCCAACTGATAGCAAACAATATTTGCATTCTGGACCATTTTATAAAAAGTGTTCCATTTCGTTATTCTTGGAAAACCGAAATAAGTATAATTTCCTTCCATCGCGAAAAGTGTGGATAAATCGTTGCTTCGCAAATAACTAATATAATTTCTTCCCACTCCACTAGTAGCACTTGTTCGGTTAGTGGGCGCACAACGCAAGTCGCCAGAAGCGGGGAAGAAGATGTTCGTCATGGTTGCTTCCCGGAATGTAGAATAGATTCCGCCCATATATTGCTCGACATCCCCCTTATTGGTCCAGTAATTATTACCTGTTAATTTATCAATCTGTGTAATATTCAAGAAATCCTTACCACAGGAGCCTAGCATCAAACTAGCTCCAAGTAATGCTGTATATATAAACTTTCTTTTCATGAGATTTTCATATTAAAATTGTACACTGACCCCCAATGAATAGGTTCTTTTGCTCGGATAGCCATTGGATCCATCCCTTCCTACGCCAGTCACCAACTCCGGATCAGGTCCCGAATAATTGCTAAAGGTGAAGATATTACTTGCAGTAAAGTTGAGTCGTGCAGAAGTCAAACCATAACGCTTTAACCATATCCGGTTAAAATTGTAGCCTACTGTCGCTGAACTCAATTTCAACCATGAACCATCTTCCAAAAACATGGTCGAATTATAACGGTATGGGTTATAGAGAGACAAACGTGTAAAATCAGATACATTCGGGTAATCTGCATTATCACCTAACTGGCGCCATACATTGTATGCATCCAATGGAACATAAGCGCCTGGAACATATTTCAAATCGCCCTCTTTAATCCCTGTTGGTCTATCGTAATTACGAAAACGGTCTGCCAAGGCAGTATTCAAAATATCCCGATCCAAGGTATAATTGATCTGCGTACGCAAAGACCAATTTTTATAACGCGTATATAAACTAAACCCGCCAGTTACTTTTGGCTGCGCATCACCAACGAATATTAAGTCATTCTCATCTAAAATGTAATCGCCATTCAGATCCGTAAAAATGGGATCCCCTGCACGGAAGTATTTCCCATCTGAAAGCGGGCCACCTGCGCGGTACCGTTGTCCCGTCAATGGATTCACTGGGACCTCATCATCCGATTTGTATACCCCCTTATAATCGTATAAAACGAAGGTAAGCGGATTTCTTCCCAATCTAAAAAGTTGTGGTAGATCGAATCCTGAGTCGTCTGCTTGTATTAATTGTCTAGCCCCATCAGGCAATGCCGTTGTAAAACCTCTATTCAAAGCAAATGTCGCTGTACCTGTAAAGTCCCAATCTTGATTCTGAAAACGCGGACGCACATTAATTGTCAATTCATGCCCCATATTAACCATTGCGGCTTCATTTGTGAGCACATTTTCAAAAGCATTATGGTTAGCGATCTTCTTCGAACGTAAGATTTTATCAGACTGCTTATAATAGGTCTCATAGGTAACGTATAAGGCACTGTTGAAAAAGCCTAGTTCAGCGGCCACAGACCATTGTGTTGTTGTCTGCGGAACGAGTCCTGTATTCGGGGCATTTTTTAGATCAAGGGAGGTTGTCGGCCTATTGTTATAACGGCCGTCATCGACCTTATACCATCCATATAGATCGGCCACTGTGCCCGTTGGGGAAATCGTACGACCTACCGATCCACGCAAGAAACCAGTGTCCCACCAATCCAAATCTTTCATAAAACTCTCTTTCTTGAAATTCCAGCGAAAACCGAGTGAAGGATTTGAGGACCATGGGGATGACCCTCCCGTAACGGAAGTACCATCCACACGGTAAGTCAGGTCAAGAATATATTTTGAATCGTAGTTGTAAGAGAAATTACCTGCATAGGCGATAGAACGGAAATTAGAAAGATTATTAAGTAAGCCCCCTAAAGTTTTACGTGTGTCATAACTAATGCCAGTTTGGAATTGATCGTTGGCAGTCCCTCTAAACTTATTCAGGTTTTCAGAAGATGATGAAATTTCCATTTCTGAGAATCCATAGACATTGATCATATGTTTTTCACCAAACGTTTTAACCCAAGACAATAGGTTACGGTTATACACCTTACTCTTGTTCTGATAATAACCATATACCTCTGAGCTATTTCCTAGTAATAATTCGGGAGTAAATCGATCTTTTGTTGCAGTTGTATAATTGTAATTAAGGGTAGAAGTTGCTCTTAAACCTTTAATAGGTTCATATTGCAATTCGACCTGAGCTACGTAATTTCCAGTTTTATTGTCATCGTTTACATTTAGTGCAGACAGTGCATCCATACTACCCGAATAAAGTGACGGAGCAGGGTACAATGAAGTTGTATTGGCGGACTTTCCAACCCCAGTTTGCATTGTTGCGTTACCACTTCCCATTCGATTTTGTCCTAAATTGGCATTCACATTGGCCATCATCCGAAAGCGGTCATTGGGTTCATATTGCATATTGGACTGTACCGTATATCGCTTGAATCCTGTATTTGCGATGATACCATTTTCATCGTAATAATTCATATTCACTTTATAGTTAAACACACGCTCTCCACCCGAGATGTTCACATTATGTGTCTGATTATAGGTATTTCGATAGAAATAGGATTGCCAATCCGTCGAATTGTTGTAATACGGATTTAAACTATCTGCCAGCATCGGAGAATCATTAATCCGCTGAATCGCTGCTGCTAGCGTAGAATCATTCATTAAAATTTGCTCTATCCGAACCATACGTTCACCCCGACCTCCAATCACTTTACGTAAGGGAGGCACCGCACTCATAAATCCTTGAAATTGATATTGCACTAGTGGAATTTTTGAGTTTCCTCTTTTAGTCCGTACCTGAATAACGCCATATGCGCCCCGTGAGCCATAAAGCGCTGTGGCCTGTGCATCCTTCATTACCGTTATATCTTCGATATCTTCTGGTGGAATCATCGAGATGGGCGAAACGCCAGGGCCTGCTGTTTCAAAGCCATACTCGTATCCGGAGTTATCATCAATAGGGACACCGTCAATGACAAATAAAGGTGATGTTGGTGTCAAAAAGGTATTATCGCCGCTTCCAGACACATTAAAATTGGAAATACCGCGTACCGCGATCGATCCACGCATCCCAGGGCTACCTGTATTATTCTGGATATTCATCCCCGCGACTTTCCCTTGTAAAAGATCCACAAAATTACCCGAAGGAATATCTTGGATTTCCTTTCCTGAAATGGTCACAACGGAGCCCGTTAAGGTTTCGCGTTTCCGTTGCTGATACCCTACAACCACTGTTTCTTCAAGTTCATGTGTGGTCATCTGCATCACGATATTATACTCCTTTTTTGAATCGCCTACGGCCTGTCTAACCGTAGCATATCCCTGATAAGAAAATAACATAACACCTTGTGCGGGCACCGAAATAACGAAGCGTCCATCGTCACCTGTTTTGCCCAGATCCCTTTTGGGAGATTCCAGTTTAATGGATACTCCAGCCAAAGGCCTATTATCATTCCCTTTTACCGTTCCCTTTATCATCGTGGACTGTGCCATTGCCGAATTGGTTAGCACATAGGTAAAAAAGAGTATTAGTATACATAATTGTTTCATAATTCTTAAGCTAAATTAACCGGTCACTATCAATCAAATTTTGGCGCTTCATGTGGAAATCGGAACTGGATCTCCCAATCCCCCTCTTCATATATTGCAAATGGAATGGCAAAAGCACATAATTCCAGATAGCCAAGATTCCCTTTTCTTCTATACCCAAATACCAAATAGGCCGCGGTTCCGTTTCCAAGTGTATATTCTGTCTCGATACGAGCTAAAGGAATCGGGTAAGCAACATCGTAAACTACTTTCTTATCAACCATCCTAGAATTAAATCCATGAACCAGCTTCGGCCAATCGGTCTCACTAAACTTAGCGGGATCTATTGGATTATTTAATGAATCCAAAAAACTAATGGTCAGTGTCTTAGCCCCATTTCCCGTATTTTCAGTTTTATTCATATAAACTCGAATATCGGCGGGCCCCAATGGTCTTCCCGTTCGCGCGCCAATCATATTTGACACAATAGCATTGGTATAGGGATAAGAAGACGAACCTGTAATTGGATCCTCAATACTCGGTTCATAAGGCTGTTCACGGAACGGCTTTAATTTAAAATTACGCAAGTAACGTCGTCCGCCAGAGTTGCTAACTTCAATATCAAATACATAACCCGAATCTGGCTGTGCTTTAACAAAAGCCGAGCGGGCAGATTGCCCCCAAAAGTTGATATTGCCTGAATGCTCGAGAATTTCTAATAAGGGACGATATTCAATTTTTCTTTTCGCTTCAATCTCTGCGATACTTTTTTCAAGACCGGTATAAGCTTCTTTCCAAACTTTGACTGGGAACTTATCGTTAAACACGGTCGCGGGTTCCCCATCTAAATCACGTACATTGACAATCTTAAAGCTTAGCGGTTGTGAGGTATTCTGTCCAATGCTGACAATGTTGTTGTAAAAAGTATTTCTACCCAGCATTGGTGTGAACTCAGTTGTGTTGTATACGATATCCTCGCCTAATGAATCTTGATCGGTGGGTATATTTTTTTTACACGCTCCCAGGACCAATAATCCCAGACAAAACATCGCTATATTTTTTACGGAAGTATAAAATTTCATCTTCATGATGCTAGTTGTTTAAGAGTTTGGCCAATTTGCTGAATCCAAAATTGTGGCTCGGTGCCAAAATATGTAGCATACCATTGGTTGTTCGAATATTGACAATGGATGTATTACTTTCCTGCCAATACCTTTTAAATATAGAGTTGTTCATATCACTGAGTACAAGCTGCTGCTGCCCACCGCCAACGATTCCAGAGGCAGAAGTAACTTTATATTGTATGGTCATCCGATATTTATCGATAGAAAGCACCTCTTTTCCTTCAACAAAGTCCCGTAAAGCATCTGTATCATAGATTCCATCAAAAGCATAGTGATAGGTTAATGTGTCCAAAATAGTTTTTGGAATATCTTCCAAATACATCTTTGAGCGATTTGAGGCTTGACGTACGGCATTTAACGCTTCAATTGCATTCGTAAAACTGTTATTTGTCGAAGCAAAGAATGTTGTTTTTTCCGACGCATTACCAAGCTTTGCCCGCAAATCCGGCACACGTTCCAAGACCAATAACAGGGAGTCGTAGGTTGATCCTTGCTCCTCCAGAAATTGCAGGGTCGTACCATTGTACTCCGTATACTTCAGACTATAGTTTTCATAGTAGGTGTTCCCTTTTTTACAAGCGGTAAATCCAAGTAGGATGCATAGCAAAAAACATCCTATATAGTATATTCTTCTCATCATGGTTAGTGCTTTGGTTATTTCCAATAGGAATTTTGTTTCAACTTCGAATTTCGAGATAATACATCTGCTGATATCGGCCAAAAAATTCCACCATTTTCAATCAAAGTGTTCAGCGTAGGATTGTTTTTCTTGATTTTAGCAAAACGAATTTGATCATACCATCGCCATCCCTCTCCCATCAGTTCGCGACGACGTTCCAAGAATATCTCTCCTAACAAGTCTTTTGGCGATGATGAGATATAAGGCTTCAATCCGCGTTGTGCTTTGACTTGATTCAAGTATTTTATCGCTTCATCCCGTTGGTTAAGCACCGTCTTAGCTTCTGCATACAATAAGAAAATTTCCTCTAAACGCGTAAATACTAAGTTTGAACCAAATATTGAAAAATCAGAGTCTCCTGCACCATTTCGTATCACTTTAACCTTACTAAAAATGGGTATATCGCCGTTATAATTGGTAAAATAGTTGGTCCGAATCAGTCCTGAAACAGAGTCAATACCAAAACGCGTGTCATTGGGATCATCAAAGATGGCATTGATTGTATCACGGTTAACATAAATATCCGGCTTAGCCTTCGTTACAATCGGATACCCCAATGTCAACGATTCCAGATGACCTGTATTTGTTGCTTCTCCAAGCTCATAAGACGAGCGGATCGCCAAAATCTGAGCGCGCGTGCTAGGACCAAATAAACCGTCCGTCGGATTCACAAGTGAAGGTACATTTAACAAAGCCAGATTAGCCTTTGTGTAATTATCAATCACAAATTTTGAATAGACATCCGCATTGATATATTTTCCCTGCCAAGCGGCAATATGTGCCAGAATAGAATAAGCGGTGATTTTATTCACCAAAACTCCACTCCAAACAGATTCTGACTCGCCGTAATAAGTTTGCTGACCAACAGCATATCGATAAGGTAGATCCTCAGCCGCTTTAAGCAATTCCTCCTCAGCAAATGCTAGTACAGTAGATTCAGAAGATTGTGCCACTTCAGCAAAGCTCCCATTATCATAGGAATCCTTTAATAAAGGAACCTCGCCCCAGATGCGTACCATATAAAAGTACATCAGCGCTCGAATGCTACGGGCTTGGCCAATATCATATTTCAGATCCCGTTCGGTATAACGGCTATCTTTTTTCAAGACTTCCGGCGCACGCTCAATAAATAATGAGGCCGCATTAATTACCGCGTAAAAACGTCGCCAGTCCGTCAAGTCCTTTATAAGGGGATAAGAAGCTTTCAGTTTATTTTCCTGAACAACACGTAAATCAGCTCGCGAATAGGAATTAAAATCACCATAACGCATCTCACCATACACCCAGTGTCCATAATTATCGACCATAGCCGCACGCATCAGACCATAAATACCCATCAAATGTGCACGGGTGTCAGATACAGATGCCCATTCCCGCCCCTCAGCACCAACATTACTGGCTACTATATCTAATTTTTTATTGCAAGAGGAAAATAACATCGACATACTCAGCATGAGCACGAGGAATTTCCCCCATTGATTATATCTTTTCATATTAAACATTCAATTATTAAGGTTTACAGTTCCAATTTTATCCCTACACTGACCATCGGAGAAAGTGGTAATCCATATCCTGTATAGTAGCCATTGAAATCAATTAGTTCAGGATCCTTTCCCGAAAATTTAGAGATCGTCAATAGATTCATTCCCGAAACGTATACATAGGCTCGGCGCATTGATTGGAATTTCTTTTTAATACCGTTTAATTGAATCAGATCATAACCTAAGGTCAACGCTCTAAGCTTAAGAAATGAAGCATTTTCGAGAAATAAGTCCTGGTCAACACGGTACGCAACAAGCGGACTCCATGGATTATAAATCGGATATTTTGTAATATCCACATCTTGTTGCCAGTGGAATACTTCGCGAATACCATCCAGGGAATTGGTATTTTCCGTATTGATAAAATCATATTTGGATGCTGCGCGCTGATTTAGCGCTTTTTGACCTAAAGCAAAATACCATTGCATATTCAATTCAAACCCTTTAAATTTAAACTGATTAGTAAAACCGCCCACCAGTTTAGGCATAGCATTTCCTTTTAATACGCGGTCCTTCTCATCAATAACAAAGTCTCCATTCTGATCTTTCCAACGTGGGTCTCCAGCGGCAAAATCTACACCGTCAAATTGTAATTTATGGCCATTTTGAACGGGAATTTCTGCGTCTGTATTATAAATTCCTTCGTTTTCGTATAACCAAAATTGATCAACAGCCTGCCCAACACGCAATAAACGGTCTCCGACTTTCAGTTCCGTTTTTCCATTTGGCAATGCCGTTAGTTTATTTTGATTAAAATTTAGATTTAAGGATGATGTCCATTGGAAACCAGCAGGATCACTCAATATTTTCCCATCCAGATTCAGATCTACGCCTCTGTTTTGAACCGTAAGACCATTAATAATCTGACCTGAGTATCCATATTCTGCTGGGATAGGCATATTGACCAGTTGATTTACGTCCTTCTTTTGGTATAATGATGCTCTTACATCTAACCGTTTTTCCAATAAAGTCCCATCAATTGTCAGCTCAGCATGATCTGTATAGGGCCACTGAATATCATAGCCTACCCATCCTTCTGAATAAGGGCGAGAAGCGACTGCAAATCCATTATAAGAAACCAGAGACTTTTCCGACCCCCAATTTAAATCAGCCGTATAATTGGGACCAACAGCATATTTACTCGTAAAGACAGGTTTACCAATACGCGCCCAGGAAGCCTTTACACTTAGCTTATCAACAACCTTTGCTTCATCTTCTTTTACAAACTGATAATTAGCCGAGAATGCTGGGGTCATCAGCCATCGCGAGTCTGGCTGTACAGTTGACGAACCATCATAGCGCAATAACGCGTTAATATCCAAACGATCATTCCATTTGTAATGGCCCGACAAATACAATGAGTGTAATCTAAAATCCTCTCGGTTGGACCAGCGATTTACATAAAGTCCGCCGATTGGCGTAAGATAGCTCCCCTTTTGAGAGTCCCCCTCAACCACATTGACCTTAATAAAATCATTGGGGCCATCATATGCCCGTCCATAATGATAACGATACAGATCTTGGGTATAAGCAGAGCCTAGCTTAAAATCAAATTTATGTTTGTCTTCAAGTTTGAAATTGTAATCCAAACTATTATTGAACACTAAACGTTGATTAAAACCAAAATAACTAGACATGTAGTTATTTGTTTCCATCAATGATCCTGGAAAAAATGCTTCACGTTTACCCTCGGAATAATCTACGCCAAAGTTTGTATTGAACTTCAGGTTAGGTAATAGATAGAGATCCAAATTAACAGCCAAATTGAGCATATTGACCGTATTATTATCCAATGCCCCTTTATAGACAGCAAGATATTCACTATACTTATCCTTATTCGGAGAGATTGGAACAGACAAATCGGGCACATAAGCCGCCTCACCAAAGCGATCTCGTAAACTACGGTTGCGGTCCCGCAAACTGCGGCTGGCGTTGATGGTGGTACCAAAATTAAACCACTTATATGGTGCCATATTGACATTAAAAAGGGCATTATATCGTTCAATATTTGTCTTATCAGCTGCATTGGCATTTTTCATATAGCCGCCCATAAAAGCAAAATTCGCACGGTCCCCACCCCCTCTTATCCCTAGATTACCGCCGTAAATTGGTGTGTTTTTATAATACTCATCGTCCCAATTTGCAGGACCATAGTAATTTACATTAGTTTCATCACTCAGATAACCCGGATAGCTTAATTTATCGGATGTAGATCCATATTTATCGTAAAAGGCCGACCGAAATAAATTCTCATATTGCGCATTTACCGGAGTTACGACCGGTTTAGTTGCTAATCCGACATAACCGTCAAAACTGATTTCTCGTTTACCTTCCTTTCCGGGTTTGGTCAAAATCCAAATGGCCCCGTTTGCAGCTAAAGGGCCCAATTTAGCCAACAAGACAGGATCTTTGATTACTTCAACTGATTCAATCGTAGACAGTTCAATTCCCGCAAAATTATCTGTACCTGGCCCTAATCGGTTAAATTGATATTGTTGAATTGAATAGGTAAAATTGTTATCCCGTGCTATTGGTATGCCATTGACATACACTGCTGGTTGAACCCCTACAGCATCCTTCGCCGCAATCAGGGGACTTCCTAGCCCTCTAATGACCATATTCTTTGGCGTTCCAGGTTCACCAGTGGATTCCTGAACATAAAGTCCAGAGACCTGTCCTTTCAATAACTGAGGAATTCCCACAAGAGGCAGCGTCTCAACATTTCCCTTGCTGAGGCTATCCTTCACCTGTTGCTTCTGCAACAAGGCTTTGAGCCTTCCTCGCAAAAGTTGTTGATCCGCTTCACTGATTTGTGAAGTGTCTTGTTGCAACTTCCACCTATCCCAAGCTTTCGCATGGTTATTGTGAAACATGGGCACAAGAAATAAAAAACAAAATAGTCTTCTCATTCGATTTTGACTTTAGGCTATAAATTTTGAATTGGTATAAGCGTATCGGTAGCGCATATAATAGTATATGCTACGGCATTAAAATTCTAATTCTGGTACGGCAATAATTGCTTGTTAGTTTACCAAATGTATATAAGTGAAATTGAATATCACGACTCCAAAAACAACTCAAACGTTTGCGCATATTGAGCAAACGTTTGCATAACATCATAAAAGAGATAATAAATCCTACTTTTTCACTAGATTTAGCAGATGAAGCTTATACTATTTGATCTGGACGGAACACTGCTAGACACATTACAAGACCTCGGGGACAGCTGCAATGCTATTCTTGAACAACATGGATACCCAACGCATCCACTCGTTGCCTATAAGAAATTTGTAGGCAATGGCGTACAGAAACTTATCGAAAGGGCGTTACCCGAAGAAGCACGGACAGTAGAGACGATCACAGTCTTACTTGCAGCTTTTAAGACATATTATGAACAAAAACCTGTATCGCATACACGACCCTACACAGGGATTATACCGCTACTACAAGAACTGAAATCATTAGGCTATCTAATCTCGGTAGCATCAAATAAATACCATGAAGCGGTGATACCTTTGATGGCCGAATACTTTCCCGATATTTCATTTGATCTCGTTTTGGGGCATCGAACAGGTCGCCCCGCCAAGCCTGATCCCGATATTGTCTTCGACAGTATCCAAACACTCGGTGTTAGCAAACAAGATTGCTTTTATGTAGGCGATTCATCCGTGGATATGGATACCGCCAATAATGCAGGGGTAACAGCTATCGGTGTTACTTGGGGCTTTCGGGAAGAGAGCGAGTTAAGACAACACGGTGCACAGCATATTATCCACCATCCACAGGAACTGTTGGAAATTCTATAAAAGAAAAGCGGGACCTAAATCAACACTGATTTAAGTCCCGCCTTTTTAGATCACTCCCAATGGTCTGGAGTAGCGCTCCTATACATTTGAAATGCCGATAAGATCGCGAAAACCTTCGCGCGAACGCTAAAATTTACATTTTTGCATCCATTAATTGATCAGCCTGTACTTTTGGCCTACCAAGCTTCATTTTTACAACAAAAGCTTTATCTGTACTAAACGTTGCCGGAAGAACAACATCATAATATGTATTCTTATCAAGATCCAAACCAATATCGGAACGTTTAAGAGCTAATGATTGACCATTTTGCAATAAGACAGCCTCTACCGGAACCTCAGCTGAATTCTTGGGTACAGCAATGCGGACAATATTATTTACCGGTCGATTAAAGACAGTAAGATAGAGATTGTCCTCTTTTTTGGTAAAATAACCCAATTTAGATGGAGCAAGTCCTGCATGTCTTACACCATAAACAGCTTCACCATTGATTTTGATCCAGTCACCAATCTCTTTCGCCAATTTATCCTCTCCTGGATGCATCCGACCATTTCCATCCGGGCCAAAATTCAACACGAAATTCCCGTTCATCGACACACAATTCATCAACATATCGATCAAATCGTCGGATGTCTTTGTATAAATACCCGACCAATCTTTCATATAACCCCAACCATTTGGTGGTATCGTCATCACACAATCCCAGTCACGTCCCTCTAGCCATTCAAATTCTTTCGGCATCTTACGCTCCCAGCCTTGCTCATAATCCCCCAACATATCACCATTCGAGTCGAAATGCCGTTTTCCAAATTCATCGTTTCGAAAACGGCTACCGATGATTAAGCCCGGATGTTTCTCACGGAGTTCCTTTTCCAGTTTATAGGTAAAATCATAGGACTGAATCCAGGACTGATCCCAGGTACCATCGAACCAAAACCCTTTTATCTGCGGATAGTTTTGAAGCAGCTCCAACAATTGGTTACGGGTATACTCCAAAAACTTATTGAATTTTACCTTTTCTTCCGGTGTAGACGGCGCCTTACCCATATAGTTTGAATTATTCCATTCTAAGATCGAAAAATACAAAAACACATCTATCCCTTCAGCGGTGTAAGCGTCTACAACCTGCTTGACGATGTCTTTTTTATAAGGGCTTTTCTTAATGGTATAGTCTGTATACTTCGAAGGCCATAAGGCAAATCCATCGTGATGTTTGGTGGTAAAAATCAGGTATTTTGCACCCATTTCTTTAGCCTGCTTAGCCCATAGCTTTGCATCAAATCCTTTGGGATTAAATTGCTTGTATAAATTGTCATAGGTGTTTTTCCAGTCCTTTGGTGCAGTAGGTCCACTCCAGGTACGAATCCATTCGGAAGCGGCCGCACCTTTACGAGCGCTTACTCCTTCCCATTCATTTCCTGGGATAGCATAAAGGCCCCAATGGATAAACTGTCCTAAACCATATGTCCGAAAACGCTCCATCGCTTCATCGGTTCGATGTGCCGGTATTAAAGGCCCGTATTTTACGTCAATTCTTTGCTCCACCTTTTTGCGTGGCCCAGTCCATTGGGCAGAAACAGTTTTTCCGGCCAATAGCGCACCAGCCAAGAGCAAGGGCATCATCAATCTGTTATAGCTTATCATATTTTATCTAATTGTTTATTACCACGATTCTATATAGTCCAACTTATTCAAAGACAAACAACACAACTAGTCGGGACGATCAATATACTGTTTCTGTACTTTCTTCATGACGACCGGTTCAGGGTTACTGTCCTGAAATGGATCAAAGTAATAGAGTCCCTGTTCCCGATACAATGCTAAATGTTTCTTTAACACTTTAGTAAATTGGTCAAAATTGCGTTGCTTGCCAGATGTCCATGCTGCTTCCGCCAATGCCGCAATTCTCGGAAAGACGAGATAATCCAATCGATTGGTATTTGTCACGGTTTCAGTCCATAGATTGGCCTGGATACCCAATATCTGTTTTCTTCGACCACCTAAACTATCCAACTGTTCGCCTGCAAAATTGTAGACATCTTGAATAGGGTTAAACCCTTTGCCCCATTTCCGTCCATACCGATGGTTTTCCTGCTGCACAAAATCAAAATATAAAGGTAAACGCGGTGTAAGAATTGCCTGATATCCTTTATCCAAAATTTTGTTGAGCTGTTCGGGTTTATCATGGCGCCACCACATCATCACAGTCTGCGCTTTGTTCAGTTTTGCGTCTGCCATCTCATCCCAAACAATGATTTTTCCATTTATTCGGGCAACGGAATCTGCCATACGTCGAATAAAATACTCTTCCACTTCCTTATTGGATTTCAGCCCTTCTGCCTTTTTTAACTCCTGCACCTTTAGATCATTATTCCAGGCATCACTACCAAAAGCAACCTCATCTCCGCCCAAATGAATGTAAGTCGAAGGAAAAAGCGCTTTTACTTCGCGCAACACATGGCTTAAAAATGAATATGTCGTATTTTTTGCTGGGTGAAAAGTAAAATCAGGGTGTTTTTCATTACCCCCGCCCGATAAAAACGGATACGCGCGGTTTGCCGCTGTTGCATGTCCAGGCATATCAATCTCAGGAATGACCTCAATATTACGTTCATCAGCATAAGCAATAATCTCACTGATATCATTTTGCGTATAATACTGTACTCCAGCATAGGGATCTAAATAATTGCCTATCCCACCTATTTGAGCCAGCCAGGGATAACGTTGTATACTAAGCCGCCACGCAGGCTCATCCGTCAAATGCCAATGAAACTTGTTCAATTTATAGAAAGCCATCCAGTCCAACAATGACTTCACTTTTTCCTTTCCGAAGAAGTGTCTCGACTCATCTAACATAAAACCGCGCCATGTAAATTGTGCTTTATCTGTAATTTCAACAGCATCCAACTCACGCTGACCACCGCTTTGAGCTGCAACGGACAACAATTGGTCTAAACTTGCAATTCCATTGACAAGTCCTGATTTATCTGAAGCGTAAATTCGAATATGAGTAGCATCGATCTGCAAACGATAGGCTTCATGTTCAAGTGTTTTATCCCAGCTTACCATAACCTGGGCTTCGTCGGCCCTGGTCGCAGCATAGGCCGAAATCCCGAAACGCCCAAGTAGGAGCTTCTTGAAATACAATATCGTGGGATCAAAATAAGGATCGCTTATAATGCCTATATTTCTACCTAGGATCAGTTTCCCCTTCCGCGCTTCCTGCTGCTGCGGACGTGGGATAATAGCAACCTGTGCCTCCACAAACTGTATCGTCAAGAATACCAAAAGAAATGTTCCTATTAATCTATGTTTCATCCGTTCTATAGTTATTTTCAACTGATCAGATTAAATCTGCTTGTGTAAAGTATTTGTTTCTAACGAGGTTCGATCCTACATTATTCAAACCTAGTTTGTGCTATAATCGGCTCACCACAGCCAGCATGCGATGTAAAAGGAATACGAAAATCCATCGTATGAACTGTTTATATCGGTTCTGCCCACAGTTTATCTTGTAATACAATGGTAAAGAATTTATTATGTATTACTGTAGTCCAAGTATAGTCAATCGTTTGCGCAAATCTCGAAAACGTTGTAGTGAATGGACGCAACAAAGCGAATAAAGAAAAAACAATTATTAATAGCGATATTTTGATCACTATTAATTAAAAACAAGATCGAATAGCAGTTCTACCGAGGCTAGTCCAATTAGTCATTATCATTTTGTTAGCTATATTTGAAGACACAAATACAACACCCTAAGTTAAAACCGTATGATAAAAAAGATCTTTTATACCTTAATCTTTATTGGAATACTGCTATTGAACGTACAAGCACGAACCGTAGTTCCATTTAATACCAGCTGGACTTTCAAAAAGGGACCTTTTTCTACTTCGACATTAGACTATAATCAACTGTTTGAAGGGAAATGGCAGCTTGTCAATTTACCGCACACCTGGAATGCAAACGATATGCAGGCCAAAGAGATTAAGTCTGGTAGTTTAGGAAAAAATGAGCGTTTTTATACCGGTGATGCTTATTATCGCAAATCTTTTGTTCCCGAAACAGCTTGGAAAGGCAAACGCATTTTCATTCGATTTGAAGGGGTCAATACCAACACAGAAGTATACGTAAACAATCAGCCCCTTCCTACCAAAGAAGGCAAAAATGATATTACCTACGACAATACGAAACGCAATGGAAATTATAACTTCGTGGGCAGACATCAGGGTGGTTATTCTGCATTTGTATTCGAACTGACCAATATGCTCCAATTTGGAAAAGAAAACGAGATTTTGGTGAAGGTAAACAATGAAGCTACTCCACAGGTCATTCCTGTTAACCATACCCTTTTCCCCATGTACGGCGGTATTTATAGACCAGTCGAGCTTATTGTAACCGACGACATCCATATTGCGGTGAATGATTTTGCAGCTAAAGGAATCTATATCACGCAAAAAAATGTCTCCAAGAAAACAGCCGATGTTGCTGTAAAAATAAAAATAGACAACAAATCCGGAAAAAAACAACCAATTGAGTTATTGACAACCGTTTTCGAAAAAGACGGATCAATTAAAGCCAAACAAAGCACACAGTACACGTTGTTACCGCAAGGTCGTCAAACCGTTACGCAACAAATCCTAGTCAAAAGTCCACATTTATGGCAAGGTTTAGATGATCCCTATCTCTATAAGGTGGTCACACAGATCAAAAAGAACAACCAGGTAATTGATGAGGTAACAGCACCTCTTGGTCTTCGTAAATTTGAATTACGAACCGGTGAAGGATTTTTTCTAAATGATATCAAATATCCACTATATGGTGTTTGCCGCCATCAGGATCGACTAGGTAAAGGATCGGCCCTAAGCAATGCAGACCACGACGAAGACTTAGCAATCATCAAAGAAATGGGAGCAACATCGATCCGATTGGCACATTACCAACAGTCTGAGTACTTCTATTCAAAATGCGATAGCATGGGCCTCGTTATCTGGGCCGAAATCCCGTTTGTCAATCGGGTAACCACCTTGGAAGACAACAACGCACAACAGCAACTGAAAGAACTGATCCGCCAGAACTTCAACCATCCTTCCATCTATATATGGGGCATGCACAATGAGGTATACTCTCCTTCTGCCTATACCGTCGAACTAACGACCAAATTAAATGACCTCGCTAAATCCGAAGATCCTGATCGCTATACCGTTTCTGTCAGCGGTTACAATGTTATCGACCATCCAGTTAACAATAACGCAGATGTACAGGGCATCAATCATTACTTTGGCTGGTACAATGGTGAACTGGAAGATAAATCAGATAAAGAGGATGATGTCGCCTCCTGGGCAAAACGTATCAGTGAAGAATTCAAGGACTACCGGATTATCTTTTCGGAATATGGTGCAGAAGCCATTCCCGAAGATCAAGCAGAAGAAGTTGGAAATTTTGGAAATCAATGGAGCAATCCATCGTTTTTCCCTGAAGAATATGCAACCAAATTTCATGAAGTACATTGGGGTGTGATATCCAAAAGTCCAATTTTCTTAGGTTCCTACGTCTGGAACACATTCGATTTTGCCACGCCCATTACTGCGCTGAATGTTAACCCCCGGAATTATAAAGGACTGGTTTCCTTTGACCGTAAACTGAAGAAGGATGGCTTTTATTGGTACAAAGCCAATTGGAGCAAAGAACCCGTGTTATATATTACACAGCGACGTATGATCAACAGAGGTAATGAAATCACGCCTATTACGGTTTATTCGAACCGAGGTGAGCCAACATTGATCATCAATGGGCAAACGATCAAAGGAGCCAAAATTGGTCAGACCAATGTACACTACATCTTCGAAAACGTGAAGCTAAAACTGGGAAAGAATGCTGTGGAAGCAAAAGTAATCCAAAAAGACGGTAAGGTATTAACGGACACGATTGAATGGAACTATGACCCAGCGTTTAAACAAGGACCATCGGGACCAACAAAATCGAAAACAGAGCATGTAGGTCTATAATCACGTTAGCAAAATAATAGACAAAAAAACAGGGACAGCCTAAAAAGCTATCCCTGTTTTTTGTTTAAGGACATATCCCCCCTCAGCTATAGTGATCATCATATCACTTTCCCTAATTTCAAAAAAGTATTAACCGATAAAAGCGGGTCGTTTACCGAGATTGTCTCGAGACTGGCCTAATGCCCCTCTTCAGGGCCCTATTTGCTTCCTATCTTTGAGTCATCAAACAAGAAATAAAAAATTTAAAAAATAAACATCATGGCAACTAAAACAACATTCAGCATCAACAGTAAAACAATTACTAAAGTTTTTCAAGATCTTTTTGATTCCTTCAAAAGCTCCCGTTTAAAAGTTTCCTCCAAGAATGGACAAGAATACTTAAATATCTCCCTGCTATTAGCTGTAATCATCGGAATTATTTTCCCTGTAGCTTTCATTGCATTGATTATTTTAAGTCTGATTGCACCTATTGAAATTGCAATCCTTCAAGAAGTAAAAGAAGAGAATTCAAATCAAAAGATGATCGAACTCAAATAAGTAAAAAATAAAGGGTAATACCCTTTATTTTTTTTCTATCTTATCAAAAGGCCTATTCGGAGACAAATTAAATGTAAAATTTCCTTTTGAATCCACACCGCCAGCGCCTCTGACACGGGCTTTGATTTCGTATTTCGATTGCGGATTATAGTTCGTTACCGTAAAATTGTAGTAAAAAGGTTTGATCTTATTGGTTCCCCTAAATTTATCCGCAAGCGCATGATGTCCATCCTCTGCAATGACCTGCCCGTCCCGTAGCAATTGTACGGCATCAATCTCCAGAAAATTCTTCCCCTCCACAAAGAAAAATCCAGCTTGCGCTCGTCCATTATCGTAAATCTTCCTGCTCACATCAAAAGTTAGAAAACCATAGGTTTCCTTGATATCATTAGCCTCCCATGATCCCGCAATATATCCCCCGGGACGATAATAATCAATACGCATGGAATCTAATCTTGGAAGATTGGCATCCAATCGATGGCTGAACGCTGTATAATCTTTTGCTGACTTGGCAGCCCATCCAATTTCAGCAACCGCAAGCAATCGCGGAAAATTCTGCACATTCAGGTCTTTAATATCCTGGGCCAACGCTGTCCACATATTTCCCTGAACACCGAGGACAAGCTGATCCTCAGCCGGACTAAGTCCTGCAGAAGGATCAAATTCATACACTCTTTTCAGCGAGTTTATCTGCGGATAGGCCAGGTCAGTCATGGTACCATCATTCCGATCGGCCTGTGTAATATCAAAATAGAGATGCGATGCTGGTGTGGCTACGGCCTTAAATCCATCTTTGGTCGCTTCCTTGATCGCTTCCTCACCAAGCCAGCTCATGATTGCTGTATTCTTCGGCAAGTTTTCAGCATCAGCTAAGATATCATTCCACCCGATCGGTTTTTTCCCTTTCTGGACGATGATATCAGAAACGCGTTGAACAAAATAGCTCTGAAGTGCTTTGACATCCTTAATCTGGTGCTGCTTCATAAAATTCTGCACATGCGCCTCTTTTTCCCACAAATCATGACGAACCTCATCCCCTCCAAAATGAATATAACTACCCGGGAAGAGATTAGCGATTTCGGTGAACACATTATTCAAGAATTCATACGTAAACTCTTTTGTCGGATCCAATGTATTGGGGGTAAATTGATTTCCCCAATAGCCCCAAGATGACACAAAAGGAAAGATGTGATTCGGGTAGGAATTTTTGTTTACCCCAAGTTCAGGATAGGCCAATATGGTTGGCCATGAATGTCCAGGAACATCAATCTCGGGCACAATCGTAATATTGCGCTCTCGAGCATATTGAACAACTTCCTTGATCTGCTCCTGTGTATAAAATCCACTGCGTTCTGCAGGTTGCTTTTCTGTTCGATGAAATACCGTCGCATTTTCCATAGTCAATTTGGGATATTTCTTTATTTCGATCCGCCAGCCTTGGTCATCCGTCAAATGCCAATGGAACGTATTCATTTTGTATAATGCCATGACATCCAAATACTTTTTCACGGTTTTCACATCGAAGAATGTCCGGCTCACATCTTTCATATAACCGCGCCAATGATAGCGGGGATAATCTTTAATTTTCACAGCCGGAATATTCCAGCTTATTTCTTTGGTTGGGTTACTACCCTCGAAAGCTGTCGGTAAAAGTTGCCGCAGTGATTGCGTTGCATTGAAAAGCCCATGGGAGCTTTTTGCTGTCACGACCACTCCCCGATTGGAAACCTCAAGCTGATAGCCTTCATCATTAGGTGTTGTCAATTTAGAGTCTAGTCTAAATTCAATACTATTGCTCGCCTGTTTCTTTATGTTCAGGGGATAATGCGTTACTTTTCTCAGCTGCTCAACAAACAAAGACACATCTTTCACATCGCAGTTCTTAAAACTTAAGGTAGTTTGTGGATTTAACAGAAACTGGCCTGCTCCCCTATTGATTTCCTGAGGCTTGGGGATAATATCAATCCCAGACTGCGCATGGAGCCCTTGCGCAAATAAAAGGGATAACGCTACTGAACAGAGGAGTGTTTTCATTAAAATTTAAGTTTTTATTTTTAAATAAACAGACAAAAAAAAGACCGTTTATGGGTTTCGTTATGCAAAATAAAAAATAAAAAATGATCCTTCTACCCCAACTTTCAATCAAACGATTGTGTAAGATTTTCAAAAAGTAGCTGACCGGCTACAGCAGCAAGTAGCGGATATGATTTTTTAGTATTAAATTTGACTTCCAGACAAAACAAAATAGGCTATAGTTAACTTATTGGGGTGAAAGAACAATAACGTGAAAAACAGTAAAAAATTATTTATTATCAGGACAGTTTTAATTGCTTTTCTGATTCTTTCCTTGGTTTATATCGGTTCGATATTTACCTATCAATATATTGAGTACCAAAAGACCGAAGCCCGTTTAAATAAAGCTTACAGTTCTAAAAATCAATTGACGAATCTTTTTTACGAACTCTTTTCCTCATATAATGCTGCCGGAAATGCCTTTCGCTCTTATACCGTTGACTTCAGTACCGAAAATTTAAAGAATTACAGCAATAGTTTGGATACGTTACGATTTTATATCGATTCCCTTTCTAAATTATCTTCCCAAAAGGGACTTACTTTCTCTACGAAGACATCCTTGGAACAAAATATCACCCTTTCCGACGAGTTTGCCCACATCAAACTGGCTGTTGACAACATGATTTTTTTAGCCAAAGACTCGCTGTCACTCTTAACGAAAACGAATAGAACAATCCGTCCAGGGAATAATCGGATACTCGCAGATTCTGTTGTCAATAAAATATTACGTGATACCGCACTCAATGTAAGTAAGAAGGATACCATTGTGCGAAAGAAAGAAAAACTCTTTACGCGTATTTTCAAAGCTAAAAACGACACCTTGGTTGCCGATAAACTAGAACAAAATTTCAACGTTAACCAAATCAAGGCAATACATAGCCAGATCCAAAGTTTGATCGAGCAAAATGAAATATTTCACCGGCAAGATTTCAGTAAGATTCGTCGTTCTTTTGCTGAGCTTCAACACAAGGAAAGACAGCTTCTACAATCTAATTACAACTTATTCAGCACGATTAGTACGGCCTTGCTTCGCATTAAGACCCATGAAGATGAGATACTAAGGGCTGCGGAAATTCAAGATTTCAAACTCTATAAAGAAAACTCTTCCATTTTCGGCAAACAGGTGATCGCTTCTATTATTCTCATGATTATTATGGTGACACTCTTGTTGTCCTACCATTACAACACACTTGTGTATGAGCGCAAGCTTACTGCCGCTAGAGATTATGCCTTGCGAACAGCGAAGGAGAAGGCCAGCATACTAGCCAATGTCAGTCATGATGTGCGCACACCGGTCAATTCTTTGGTCAGTGTTATTGATCTGTTGAAAAGCAATGCAGCAAACAATCGGGTCAACCCTATTTTATTAGATTCCATTACACAAGATATCCATGTGATCAATGATACCGTGGAAGATATTCTGAATCTGGGTAAGCTAGAGTCTGGTACACTAGAAATTAAGGCTGAGTATTTTTCGCCAACTCAATTGCTCGCGAACCTCATAAAAATGCAGCAGGCTCAAGCAGATAAAAAAGGGTTAAAACTCATCAGTTACATTGATATCGATCCAGACATCTTAATCAAAAGCGGAACGTATCGTGTACGCCAGATTGTTTCCAATCTCCTTAGCAACGCGATTAAATATACAGATAAAGGCCAAATAGAGGTGAAAGCCTTTATCAGCAGAGATCAGGGATCCAAATTACATATATTAGTTAACGACACAGGAAAAGGTATTTCGGCAAAAGATCAGGAGCATATTTTCGAACAGTACTATATGACCGATCAGAAATCCAAGAATAGTTTTGGATTAGGATTACATATTTCTAAACTCATGGCCGAACAGCTAAACGGAACGTTAAGCGTTAGCAGTCAACAAGGCAAGGGATCAACATTTACGTTAGTCGTTCCATTCACCGAAGAAAAGAAAAATAGGAAACAAATTACGAGCTTGGATCAGCTCTCAAAAGAGCTACACTTTGTCGTTATTGATGACAATCCGATCAATAATCTATTCGTAAAACAAGCATTGCAACATTTCGAAGATGTGAAGATCTATCAGGATTCAGCTACTGCAATAGCCTATCTGAAGGAAAATAGAACGGATATTATTATCACCGATCTCAAAATGCATGGACCTACCGGCTGGGATATCCTCAATACGGTCAAAGACAACAATAGCGTAAAGGGATGGAATAGCAAAGTTATTGCACTGACGTCAGACGAATCACAAGTAACCGTACAGATTCCCGAAGGACAGCTACATCAATTTGATGGCGTCATGACCAAACCTCTGGACAAGGCTATCCTTGCTCAAATCATCGCAAGGATTTCATAAGCTAAGCCGTATAAGTAAAAGAAATAAGGGACTGTCAAATGACAGTCCCTTATTTCTTTTACACAATATACCTACTAAAGTAACGGTGATCCGCAGGACATCGTTACGTACAGGATATGCTGTTATTTAAATACTTCAGCAAGTTTGGCATCCAACTGTTCGTCCGAACCGCCATTGCCTCCACCATAACGTCCGATAATGACGCCTTGCGGATCTATTAACACTTTTGTTGGTAGCGAACTGACACCATACCCCTTCGTTACATCTTTGCTAAGGTCAAAATTTGTTCCATCGAATTTTGCACCACGTAAAACATGTTTCCAAATGCCAATCTCATCTTGTTCAACCGCCTTGTGCCATTTTTCAGGTTTACTGTCATCATCTGCTATCCCTATGATTTCAAAACCTTTACTTTTATATTGCTGATACAACTTAATAAGATGTGGATTCCCTTTACGACAAGGCACACACCAGCTAGCCCAGAAATCCAATAAGACATACTTACCGCTGAAATCCGACAAACTTAGGGCTTTGCCATCGATATCTGTCGTGCTAAATACGGGTGCAGTCTTACCAACAGCACCACTTCGGCTTTCCGCTAGTTTTTCCGAAATGTCTTTTCCAAAACGACTATTTTGCACCTCTTTGGAAAAACCAGCAAATAACGTTTCAGTTTCTTCCAACGATAGGCTGTTCATGTTGAACATCAGCAAATAAGGACTCAAAAAGGACTGTGGATGGTTTTTAATAAAGGTCATATCAATCTGGGCCGCTTTTTCATTAAAAGGCTCAAATTGATTCTTGATGCTGGCAGCCTCTTCACTAAGTACCTTTACTTTCTTTTCTAAATCTTCTAGTTCTTGCTCAGCACGACTATACTCCTTATTTTTCGCAGCATAAGCCTTACTAATGGGCTCCATTCCTTTTCTGATAGCTGACTTTTCGAGTTCTAATTGCTTGTGTTCAGCTTCCAATTTTGATCCTGTCAGCGTATAGTTTTTTAGATTATCATCTTGAAACTCCAATTTCATTTTGGTCGACTCTAGGTACATTTGTGTATAATCACCCTCAGCTGCGCGCTCGGGATTTGGCGATCGGGTCAAAAATACCAGGGTAGGCTCCATCAACGTGCCTTTAAATTGAAAATGGTTTTTGAGAACTGAGGCACTATCAGTTACTTGTTTACCTTGACCCTCCATATAAAAAAGGTAAAGCTTTTCGGTTGTCCCGTTTTTAAGTTCACCATCCAGAACAAACTTTTTCTGCGCCATTCCCATCATAGGAACTACCATAAGGGCGGCTATTTTTAGTATATGTTTCATTTGATTATTTCTTTATTTGTATGTTGCGCTAATTTTACAAGTCCACTAACTTTTACCACCCATATCCGGGATTTTGATCTCCAAACGTTGGATTTTTCTCATATTCTGAATAAGGTACAGGTAGGATATACTGCCATCTCGCTTTCATATTACCATTCAGTTGTTTAATCGTATCAAAAGGTAAACGTAACAAAGCCATCCAGTCCGAACCGTCCTCTGCAACGAGACTTCGCATAAGTTCTCTAAAAACTTCCGTAGTCAACTGCTCTCGCGTATTCATTGCATTTAATGCTGTAAAATCCGTAATACCAGCTTTCGATTTGACCATTTTAAGTAGGTCCCGGACTTCTGTCAAGCTGCCATTCGATTTGGCAAGAGCCTCAGCCTTCAGTAAATAAGCTTCGGTCAAACGAAATACAAACTTAGCTTCCGCTTGTCCGCCTGAATGTTTCTTAAAAACCTGACGTTTGGCTACTGTGCCAATCATCCAGTTGGCCCTTGGATCATTCTTTAAGAGATCCAATAAAAATGGTGTTGCATTATAATTATAATTAGCGCGGAAATAGTATTTTTCCATTTCTGCAATTTGGTTAGCAAAAGCTTTTGTACCAAGAATCACCTCTTTACTGACCAACCCTTTTGTAGAAAAAAGGTCCTCAACATGGGCTTCAAGGGCATATGGGGATTGTTCAATGAGTTGATTCGCCAATGTAATGACGGCGGTATAGTCAGCGGGAGCTTGTCGTAACATCAGAATCCTCATTTTCAGCAGCATGGCAGCCCATTTTGTTGCATAGTAGTTTGGATTATTCTCTGGCGCATTTGCTATTGCGTAATCAATATCGTCCAGGATAAACGCGTAACTATCGGCAACATTTTTACGAACAGTAGCTATTGTCGATACCGTAACAGGTTTTGTACGTATCATGACCCCGAATTTGCTGCTGCTGTCAAAAAATTCGCCATAGTATGCTAATAACTTAAAATTGGCATAGGCTCGTAAAAACCGGGTTTCTCCAAGTATCTCCGTACGTCTGCTTCCGCTAAATCTCTCTTCGCTCAATGCTTCAAGGCCCGCTATCACGCCGTTGGCAGCATTCGCAAGTTTATAATTTCCGCTCCATATCGGCAGGACTTCGCCATTATCCTTTGCGGTCATCGTATGCATTTCAGGGCGACTGGGCCCCTGATAATTTTCAATGAGACCTGCGAACTGTGCCGGAAGTATTTCATGCGCCGGTGCCCAGGTAGTCCCAGGTAGACCAGTTGTCCTGTTTTCAGTTACATTGACAAATAAATAATACAGCCCATTTAATGCAATTTCTGCACTCTTTTGATCCACAATGACATTGTCGTCAACTTTTTCCTGTGTCGGTAACGCATTTAGCGTCTTGTCACAGGATGTATTCATTCCTATTAGCGCTGCTAACAGGAAATATAGTAGAAAGCTCTTTTTCATTCGTTTAATTTATTTTCTTAAATCAGCTCTATGTTTTAAAAACCAAACCGTAGTCCAAAGGAAAACATCCTATTCGCTGGATAGGCAGAGATATCGCGTCCACCACCAATGACTGACGTAGGATCATCAGAAACCTCGGGATCCATTCCCGGATAATGCGTAATTGTAAAGAGATTTGTAGCCGAAACATAGGCCGAGCCACTTCTCAACTTTAATCCATTCAGCAAAGATTTTCCAAAATTATAAGACAAGGTAATAGACTTAAGTTTGAGATAGGATGCATCGAACACATTGACGTCTGCTAATGGTCTAAACTGTGCCGTACCGTAAAGCAGCCTTGGTCTTGTCGCACTAGTATTATCCTCATTGTAGCGTCCCAATACGCTCACACCTCGATTTGCCAAATTATCAGCGGAACCATTAGCAATATCCGCCTGATAGATCAAATCATTACCGTAAGAAAATGTAAATAGTGTGGTCAGTCCGAAGTTTTTATAATTGAGTGTATTGGTGATACCGCCAAAAAAGTCCGGCGTTGCATTACCAATAATATCCTGTTTATAAAAAGGTTCACCTTCCCCGATGCCATTGGGATCTAGTTTATATTTCATATCCCCCACTCCGATGTAATACTCCATGTACTCTAGGAAAGGAAAACTTTCTTTATAAGCCTTAAGCTCATCCGCAGTTCGGATCAGGCCATCGGTTACATAACCATATAACAAACCTAACGATTCGCCTTCCTTAACAATACTTGTCCCTAGATTTAATCCATCACGATCATTGGGATTCGAAAACGGTCCACCATTGATATTTAAGACCTTATTCCTATTCTTCGAAATATTGAGGGCCAAATTCCAATTGAAATCTTGTTTTCTAATCAAGTCACCCCGAATATCAAACTCCAGTCCCCGATTACGAATTTTAGCAATATTAAGCACCACATTCGAATAGGCAGAGCTAGGCGCGGTTGTGATATTGAGCAATAAACCGTCCGTAATCTTTTCATAATATCCGATGGATCCCCTTAATCTTCCTTTGAAGAAAGCATAATCCAGACCGGCATCTTTCTGAGTAGTCGCCTCCCACTTAATTTTGTCATTACCTAACTGTGTCGGAATAAATGCATTTTTACCGGCATAACTTACTGGCGAGTATAAGGTTCTATAAAGATTACTTCCAATATTCTGTGTACCCGTCTTACCTGCGCTGACACGAATTTTCAGCTCGTCTATCCAAGGGACGCTTTTCATAAATTCCTCTTCCGAAATTTTCCATGCTACAGCACCTGAAGGAAAGTAGCCCGTCTGATTTGCAGGAGCAAATTTGGATGAACGATCAGAACGTCCTGTGAATGTAAAGAGATAACGGTCTTTCCACGTATAATTAGCACGCAAATAGAACGATAACAACGCATTCGTTTGTGCAGGGCTACTCCCCTTAACAGCTACTGGAATCGCAGCGGAATTTAAATTGTTCAGAAAATCATCATCCGGATAACCAGCGCCGGAAGCCGAGAAAAAATTCATCTTATAATTTTCCCATGATGTCCCAATCAATGCATTCAGACGATGGTCTTCATTAAATTGTTTGTCCCAGGTTAATGTGTTTTCAATGAATGTATTGATCGATTCGGTATGAGCCTGACTTCCTGTCCCCCCGTTTGAATCCCCAGCACCATAAAAGCCGCTCATCATCACATAGCTGGGCACATAATTCAATTGATTATAAGTGCTATAATTGATTGAGCCCACGGATCGCCATTTCAGCTCGGGCAAGATATCCCATTCTGCAGCTAGGGAACCCAGCAACATACCCGTCTTTCCCTGATTGATCCCCGAGGCCATTGCCAAAGGGTTTTGATAGCCCTGATATTCCGCGTGCAATAAGCCAAAGTTCGAAAAAGTACCATCAGCATTGTAAGGGGATTCTGTTGGCGGTGCAAACAGCGCCTGCGTATAGGCTCCATTTGTAATATGATTTGTCGTATAGCTATAATCAACATTGGTATTCATACGAAAGCGCGGGGCAATCGTCGCGTCCAAATTTATTTTACCCGACAGCCGATTAAAGTCTGTACCAATAATTGTTCCGCGTTGATTATTATAAGCTAAGGAGGTATAATACTTTGTATTCATGCCACCACCACGCACCGATAAATCAGCATTCTGAAGGATCCCTTTCCGTAAAACCAAGCCTAGCCAATCCGTATTATTATTTCCGAAAAACTTAGGATCGTTTTCAATGGCTGTAGGTGTCGCGCTTGGCGGAAGCCCCATGTTGCTCCTTGCTATATTGAGATTATGGGCTGCCTCCTTCATAATCATCTTATATTGATCTGCATTGAGTATCTTTTCCTTAAAAGGAGAAGTAAGCCCTGTATAATAATTAAAGTCCAAAATTGGTTTACTATCTGCAAGACCTCTTTTTGTGGTAATAATAACCACGCCATTCGCTGCCTTGGACCCATATATGGCGGTCGCGGAAGCATCTTTAAGAATATCTATGCTTTCGATATCATTAATATTTAAGCCTGCCAAGCTATTGAGCCCCCTGTTAAAGGATCCCGATACCATACTGCCCATATCATCGCCGTAATAACTTTCCATCGGATTAACAACTTCTGCACTGCTCGACACATAGCGATTTTGCACATTGACAGGTATGCCATCAATAATATACAGTGGTTCATTTGTACCCAACAGGGAGGCACCTCCTCGGATTCTGATACGTGCTACAGCACCGGGCGAGCCATCCGATTGTACCACCTGTACGCCAGCAGCCTTACCAGACAAAGCCTGATCAATACTCGTAAAGGGTACATTCTTTATTTCAGATGGATTTACGGAAGCTACAGAACCTGTTAAATCACTACGTTTTGTTGTACCATATCCTACAACGACGACATCATTAATCACGTTATCCGCGACCGTCATTCTAATTAATACATTTCCTGCTTCAACCTTTTGTTCGACAGTACGGTATCCTATACTAGTGGCGATCAGTATATCCCCTTTTTTTGCTGCAATCCGAAACTCACCCTGCGACCCACTACTGGTCTGTATAGTCGCCTTTTCTTTTACACGAATTGTAGCACCCGCCAGCGGTTTACCATTTGCATCGACAACGATACCACTTACGCTTTGCTGCTGCGCAGCTGTTGGCTTTTTGGCTACCACGACAATCGACTTTCCTTCCATCAGGTAGTCGAGGTTCTGCCCTTCAAAAATTGTGTTGAGCGCTTCCTTTATCGTTGCTTTGTTGAGATCCACGTCGACAGATCCAGCCTTTTTGGCAAGTTCTCCCGTCAGGATATAGTCGTATCCAGTCTGCTTTTTAACCTCTTCTAAAATCTGCGATAGCTTACCTTGCCGATGTAGCGTAATAGACTGTCCGCTGGCCAAGCTAATTCCAGGAAAAAAAGATGGAACGATAAGGTACATTGCAAGTGCGCTCTTTCTGAGCATTCGCCCCATAGAGGGGCTTAATGGACTTTCAGTCCATAAATTAGGTAACTGTTCTTTCATAGTTATTTAGGTATAATGAGATTAGGTACTTACGTCTATTCAACAATCAGCGTTTTCTCTCCTTGACTGCTCATGGTAACGCGAAATGTGATATTTGAAGTTTTTTTCAAGAGTTCCAAAACATCGGCAAGACTATTTTTACGCGAGACGCTACCGTAGAATGTGACATCTGGATAGCTCTTTTCATATTTTATATCCACATTGTACCAGCGCGAGACCTTATCGAGCACGGTCTTCAAGGATTCATTCTCAAAGACAAAATCGCCATGGATCCAGTCGAGTTGAATCGTATTGTCGAAAGGTTCGACATCGACATCCTTTTTATTGCTATCCCAAATAGCCTGATATCCTGGCTTCAATTTGACGGTCCGATTCTCACGCTGATACTTTACCACAACACTGCCTTCCACAAGCGCTGTTTTGGTCAGCATTTCTCCAGCATAAGCCTGTATATTGAAAATAGTGCCCAATACCTCCACATCCTGCTCAACGGTATGGACGATAAATCGTTTCTTATGCCCATTTTCCATCAACTTAGATACATGAAAAAGCCCTTCTCCGATCAACTCTACCCGACGGATTTCCTGACTGGCCAAATCCTGAGAGAAGCGTAGCGTCGAACCCGCATTTAGGGTAACTTCTGTACCATCCGGTAATTTTAAGTTAATTGTACCACCTTTAGGCGTTTCGATCTGATTGATGACCGCTTGGCTCAAATTGCTGCTAGCCGCCACATACTCAACCTGGCCATCCCGGTTTTTTATCACATTACAATTACCAACGCGTAACATGGCTCCTGGTTTCAGTCGATCAAGATCGACTATCTGACCGTCAGCAAGACGGATTAATGCCTGGTCTCGCGCCGGCATTACCGCTTCTGCCCCAATCTGTTGTTGGCCTTCGGCTCCGATCTTCCCATACCAATGGTATACCGCCAATCCAGTTAAAAAGAAAACCAATAAACTCGCAGCAATCCAATAATGAACTATACGTATTCTGATCGTTAACAAACTTCGGTGTGCAGTACCAATTCCAAGTTCCTCATGGATGCTACCGAGTAATTTATCCCGAATATCTGCTTGATGATATTGTGGATTTTCCTCGAAAAACGTCTTATCTTCCGATTGTGCGTACCAATGGTCCAATTCATGCTGCTCTAAAGCATTTAGATTCCCTGAGAGAAACTTCTCAAAAAGCTCTTTTAATCGTTGATAGTTGTACATTTGGTTAGCCTGTTTATAGATAAGTCGTACGAAAGAGGCCGAGGTTCTATTCAAAAAGTATTTTTTTTGAATATTTCTTTTAAAAACCTACAATTGACTGCTAAAAGAACTTAGACGATGGATGTATTGATGAGATCGACGCTTATTTGGAGATAAAAATCGTGGCCAACAGACAAAATAGAAAGTCTGTTTTCATCTCTTTTCGTAAGATAAACAATGCTTTATGAATGTGTTTCTTTACAGTGCTTTCGGAGATATTCAAATGCTGCGCAATCTCTTGGTGGGACTGATGTTCAAAGCGGCTCAAGTGGAATACTTCCTTACATTTTTCAGGCAAAGTATTGATTATCCGAAGCAACTTTTCATTTGTTTCCTTAATTTCTAATAAGGCGTCGGGAGAAGGGACATCTTGGCTTGTAAAAGACTGCCAGGTATCCATTTTTTCTGTCTGACGCATCATCTTCCGATAACGGTCAATGACTTTATATTTTAGGGCGGCAAGAAGATATCCTTCTAAAGTCGTACGCACTTGAACACTTTCCCTGTTTCGATACAGATCCACAAATAACTGTTGTACCAGCTCCTGCGCCTCATCAGCATCCCCCAGCTTACTATACGCTGCATCCAGTAATCTATTCCAATAGCGATGATAGAGACAATCGAATGCGTGTCGGCTATTATCTTTCATTGCCAACAATAAGTCTTGATCACTTTGTCCCTCTTTGTTTTTCACGGTATGTTTCTCTATTAAAAACAAATGAACATAATTTTATATAATACTCCAAATGCGAATACAATTTGGGCATATCTTTTAAAAAATATAGGATTAAAAATAGAGTTTTTTACGTAGCGTACTGAGACTAATTCATGCTATGGCCACTGTAAGGGAAGAGTTCAAATAAGCTAAGGGCCTAAAAATCTGAAAAAGGGAAATTCTCGTACCGGATATGCAGTGATGATCAGTTGCGGAACAGCTGCCTATGGAGCAGGCTCACCGACGGTCCTGTGCTGCGATAACCGATAGGCGGAGGATATGCCATAGCCTGTACATGGAAATACGGAAGTACTTAAACGAAAGAAGCCCTCGACTGTTTCCAGCAAGGGCTTCCGTGTAAAAAAAGGCACCGACCTACTCTCCCACCTGTTACGGCAATACCATCGGCTCTGGCGGGCTTGACTGCTCTGTTCGGAATGGGAAGAGGTAGACACCGCC